>Ga0247611_10009262_pt1 | contig 11882 bp, 10 predicted proteins | sample 177DNAGHGhighgp2_FD_192422 | JGI IMG/M metagenome (GOLD analysis project Ga0247611, IMG submission 192422) | Sheep rumen microbial communities from Palmerston North, Manawatu-Wanganui, New Zealand - 1770 DNA GHGhigh gp2 | ecosystem: Host-associated > Mammals > Digestive system > Stomach > Rumen... | reverse complement strand
TAGCCCCTCAATTCTGTTCAAGAATAATTCTATAACACAAGAATTAAATGTTGGTAGTAAATCATGAGGAATATAGTCCGCATGTTCGACAAGTTCCAATTTTGAACAATCCTTATTTATCCAATCAGGAAATTTACCATTGGTTATCAAAAATACTTTATGAACCCATGGTGCGTATGTTTCTACTGCTCTAAACCAATATTTAAATGTTTCATGGTCTCGAAAACGCACATTCCCCTTGCCAAATTTTGAATTTGGACTATAGGTGGCATAATCTTTTTGCCACTTTGGATCATTAGAATCCAACCACAATACGACGAAATCAATATTCATTTTATTTCTAGTTGTTTTTTACAATCTCTGTAAGTACTTCCTACGAGAAAGAAGTAAATAAAAAAATAATTTAGGAGTATTTCTAAACAAGAAAGAGGATAAAATCTGTTTTAGTCCATTCGCAAAATACAAATCAGGTGCTTTTTCCTTAAGGAATTTAAGTACTTCTACCTTTTGTTCTATACCTTCAATTGCAAATAAAGTCCGATAAAGAAGATTCTCATAAGAGATGTACACATAGTCCATGTGTTTTTTCTTTATAGTTGATGATAGGCCTTCTATTTTTCTTAATTCCCAAGATTTGGCTATCGCGATACAAAAATCATGAGCATTCTTCATCTTAAAGGATGATGGAGCAGACACACTTAGATGACCTCTTCTATAAATGTATAACAAACGGTTGGTTCTGATGCATTTATGTGCTTTAAGATAACTTTCGTGGATGAATGGAACATCTTGAAAGAAGATTCCCGGAATAAATCGTATGTTGTTTTGCCATAGAAACTCTTTTCTGAAAAGAGTCCGCCATATGTAGAATTCATTTGGAACGATTTGAGTTAGGTATAATTCTTTACCCGTCATTTCCGTTTGTTTATAATCCTGTATTTTTGAATCATACCTATACTGATCAATCTCTTCATTGGTCATTTTTAGAAAATCTGCAACAACTAAGTCTGCTTTGGTTTCTATGGCAATCTCTAAAAGAGATTTAAGGCTATTCTCGATAAGCAAGTCATCAGCATCTATCATCAGAATATATTCACCCTTTGCTATTGAGATTCCGAAGTTACGGGCAACAGATTGGCCTTGGTTTTCTTGATCGGTAATTGTGATGTTGCTATGTTGGCTGATAATGTCCTGAATAACATCTATGCTTCGATCTGTTGTACCATCGTTAACAATGATGATTTCATATTCAGCTTCGTTGAGATTTTGATTAATAATACTGTTTAGACATTGTCGAATATACTTCTCCACGTTAAATACTGGTATTATTATACTCAGTTGTATGTTTTTGTTTTCTTTCATTTGACTCCGTTTTTTGCAAATATAATAATAATCTGTGAAATTAGTAAACCATTTGGGTTCAATTTTAAGGATTAGTACAAAAAAGTTTGTTCCATCGCTCCATAATACTATCTGTATTAAATTCTTTAGAATGCTCAAGGGCTGCTGATGACATCTGTTTGCGTAATTGCTCGTCCTCAATTAAAGTGCATAATTTCTTAATAAAATCAGCGTTGTCTCCTTCTTCAACAAGGTAGCCGCAAATACCATCTTGTATAATACTACTTGGCCCATAAGGACAATCAAATGCGACACAAGGAAGACCATGTCTTATTGCTTCAAGAAGGACTAATGAGAATCCTTCAAAATATGATGTTACAACACAGATGGAACTATTTGCGTACTCTTTCTCAATATCTTGTGTTGGCTCATGAAGAACGATATTAAGTATGTTTTCCGAGTCGATTTTGTGAATTAGTTGGTCTTTTAATTCACCTTCTCCATAAATGTCCAATTGCCAATTTGGATATTTAACTGATACGGATTTCCATATATCTATTAGCCTTTCAAAGCCTTTTTCCCATCGTAATCGACCTATGGCAATAATACGTTTTGAATCACCTGTTGAGTAATGTGATACAGGCATAGTAGATATATTTGGTATGATTATCACGTTCCGTGCTTTATTCCATCTTTCCTTAGCACCATCTGTTAATGTAACAATGGTGTCTGCATAGCGTTCTATAGTCCTAAAATATCTCCATCTGTGATAAGGCATGTATAGTTTTGAAACAATGCTCCTTTTTGTCTTATGTGTTAATATGGTTTTTAGCGAACGTGCATCGTGGCATTCAATAATAATTCTGGCTTTTTTATGAAACGTACAAATTAAATCAGCTTTATAATGGCCGACACCAATGATGATGTCCGGATTAATTCTATGGATTGCTTTTTTGATGGTTTTTTTAAAGTATGAATTAGCAGCCCATTTCTTCCAGACTCTACTTGGATATTTGTAGTTATAAACAGAATAATCATGAATATCCAAATTGATCTGATTAATTTTATCAGATAGAGGAAAGTAATTAGGCTCGGTAGGTGGCTGATTACAAGTGATAATGGTGATATCATAATTATAATAATCCGCCAGATAGTTCATCTTTTCTGTAATGACTCTTTCTGTTCCTCCTTTGAACGCTAAACTCTGAATAACATATGTAATTTTCATCTTTATCTAAATTTCTTTATGGTATGGTGAAATAACGGACGTAATCTGTTCTCATAAATGATCATGTAGAAATAACGTAGCTGAATGTACGTGTGGGGCATGTTCCTATAAAAAAAAGTCGCAAATTGCTGTCTTTTGCCATTCTGAAAGTATAAATCAGGTACTTCCTTTTTTAGGTAATCAATCACATGAATTCTATCTTTTCTACTTTTTAATTCGTGACAGGTAAGAAAAATCATATCAGAATATGATCTCCAAATATTATCTTGTAGTTTTATAGCCACGGCTGGATTAAGACTCATATGCTTTAACTTCCATGTTAAAGCAATAGCAGTACAAAGATCCTTGGCTTTTATTAAATCATAATTATTAGTTGATGTTCCGGGCCATTTTCTGTAGATATTTAGTATCCATGATATTCTTAAGCACTTTTTGGCTTTCAGATAACATTCGTGGGTAAATGGAATATCTTGGAATCTTATGCCAGGATAAAACCCGAGTTTCTCCTTAATTAGGAATTCTCTCCTGTATAGAGTACGCCATACATAACATGCTTTTGGATTGAGATCTTCTATGAAAAATTGCTCTCCTGTTTCTTCTTTGACATGAAAGTCCTTTTGTGGGATAGTTTGAATATTGCTTATTTCTTCATCTTCCATTGGTATGAAATCTGCCGCAATCATATCAACCTTTGTCTCAATTGCCTTATCAAGTAGAGGTTTTAAACTATTTTCAATGAGAAGATCATCCGAATCGGGCATGAGGATATATTCTCCTTTTGCTAAGGCAATTCCGTTGTTTCGAGCTACAGATAGACTTAGGTTCTCTTGATTAATGACAATAATATTGTTATGTTGACTAATGATATCGGTAATCATCTCCATACTTTTGTCTGTAGAGCCATCATTTACAATGATTACTTCGAAACAAGATTCATCTAGCCCTTGTTTGAAAATACTTTCAATGCAGGGACGGATGTATTTTTCGACATTGTATACAGGGACTATGATGGAAAGATGAATCATAATTCGCGTTTAGTTTTTTTTGTTTCTGATGGTGTCCCCTATTTTCCAGAATAATCTCTGTAAGTAGTGCGCATAGAAGATCCGAAGAGATATGTACTGAGAAGGCATGTTCAGATATAAATATGTTACTATCCTCTGTTTTAACCCGTTTTTAAACGATAGGTCTGGAATCGTTTGTTTGAGGTGGTTTATAAATTCCATTTTTTCCGATCGAGGAAAGCTTGTATAAGTTGTTAATGAATAAAATAACAAAGAAAAATATACAAAAACATTATTTTGGATTTTTAGTTTGATTTGATTGCTTAAGCCTTCTTTATTAGACATTTTCCATAATTCTTCTATATTGAAACAGAAGTCCATACCTTTCTTTTTATTAAAGGAACTTGTGATGGACTCATGTCCTTTTCTATAGATGTATAAATACCAATTTACTTTTAAGCATAGATTGGCTTTCAAATAACATTGGTGGGTAAATAGAATATCCTCAAAACAAATTTGAGGGATATACCGAAGATTATTAGTGTTTAAAAAATCTCTTCTATATAATGCTCTCCAAACATTACAGTAATATGGATTTAGATCTTGGAGAAACATCTCTTTCCCAGATTTTTCTTCTGACCTGCCGTTTTTTTGATTAAAAGGCTTGCCGAGAAACTCTATAATTTCATCATTATACAGTTTCATAAAATCTGCAACTATAAGATCCGCTTTAGAAGAGATAGCTTTGTTTAAAAGGTATGGGATCGAATTATTGATAAGCAAATCATCACTATCCACGAATTGTATATATTCACCTTTTGCAATCTGTAGGCCGTTGTTTCTGGCTATTGACAAACCTTTGTTCTCCTGCTCTATGATTTGGATATTATTGTGAGACTCAATTATATCTGCAATGACATCCATGCTCCTATCCATTGTGCCATCATTGATAATGATCACCTCAAAGCAGTCTTCATCTAATCCTTGATTGAAAATGCTCTCAATACAGGAACGTATGAACTTTTCAACGTTGTAGACTGGGACTATGATGCTTAACTTCATGAAGCTCTATTTGAATTATTAAGCAAAAATAGTCATTTTTTTGCTTAAATAAGATGATAATAATTATAATTGCGAAATAATAACAGTTTTTGTGAAGTTTTAAGAGTTTTGCGGCTTTAAATCTGTTTTGTCGGGGGTTGCTGCTCTCTCAACACCAAATAGATAATGACCAAGAAATGGACTGAGCCTTATAATTTTGCTGAGCAATAATGAAATAGATACGACCCACAGAGTCAAAGGTATAATGATTAGCATATCGAAAGTTTTGTTACTGTATTCGGATAGCCATGTACTGATTTGATACATGTGGTACGGGAGAACAAAATAGTGTAAAAGATAAATGTCTAATGTGCGCTTTCCAATATACTGCAATGCTTTTCCAATTTTTTTGTTCTTTGAAAAATGAGTTTCATTCTTTCTAAAAATAGAAAATAGTATAATGATGCCAGTTGTTCCAGAAAGCAGAAAAGAGATTACCCGTAATTCAAGATTGGAGTTGTAAATTTGTCTTGAATGGATTGCCAATAGAAAAAAGAGGCAGAGACATATTGCTATTACATACGTGTTTTCTGAAAAACGGATATATAAAGCATAATTTTTTTTAACAAAAGTACCTAGCCAGAAAAAAAAGATAAATTTGATTTTTGCAAAGCTAAAAACTGTTAATACTTTTTTCCAAATACCAAGATCTATTGAATATCTTAATTGTTCATAATAGAAAGCTATGACAGATAAAGTTAACATAAAGAGCATCACACCAATTTCTTTCTTGTTTGATGCATTATTGTTAAACAATACTTCTATTCCAATGTATATAACGTAGTATTGAAATAATGTGAAGATATACCAAAAACCGTATTTGGAATCAAAAGTAGTGTGATATTCTGGAGCATTAAATAGATACATATAAAGAAACATAAAGAAAAAGAAAGGTATGATAAGTTTCATGAATTTCTTTTTCTGGATGTCATATATTCTCTCTTTGTTCCAGATACTGTTGCTGTTGTAAAATAAATATCCACTTAGAAAGAAGAATGTTGGCATGAGAAATTTTCGGAAGGTTTCATTATATCCGAATTCTAAATTATCTAAACACCAATATGCAATGTGATGATATACCACAAGAACCATGATAAAACCACGAAACGCATCAATATATTCTATTCTCTTGTCTGTATGAAGTTCCATAAATTTGTTATTAATTAGAAGTTAGTGACTCGAAAAGTTGCTTCCACTGATTCATAATAGTGTCTATTTGATATGACTGAGCCTTTATGATAGCTGCTTTCCCAAACTGTTTTCTTGTCTCAGCATGATCCATGAGAAAACTGAGCTTTTCGGCAAATTGGTCAATATTACCATTCTCAATGACATATCCACATTGGTCGTCGCTAACGAGTTCTTTGGGACCATACGGACAATCAAAAGTTATGCATGGTACACCATGTCTTAATGCTTCAAGTAAGACCAATGAAAAACCTTCATACCTGGAAGTAAGGACACAAACGGAACTTGTAGCGTATTCCTGGCTGATATTATTTGTGAAAGGATGAATAGCTGCATTACTGATATTTGATTCCTTGATAGCATTTGTCAGATCAAATTCTTGGGTTCCTTCTCCATAGATGTCTAACTGCCAGTCTGGATGTTTGGGGCCTACCAATTTCCATATGTTAATGAGTCGGTCATATCCTTTCTGCCATTCTAACCTTCCTATGGCAATTGCTCTCTTAACATCCCCATTACTCAGCTTACTGACAGACATAATGGAAAAATTGGGTATGATTTCCACGCGTTTTGCCTTTCTCCAATTTGTGGCATCTTCTTTTGTTAGTGTAATAATAATATCGGCTTTTTTTTCTATTGTACGGAGGTATAGCTTTCTTGATAGTTTAAAATAGAGATTTGTTAAAAAGGAAAAATCTTGATGAAGATAAAACGTCTTTGTAAAAATACGGGCTTCGTGGGCTTCTATAATTTTAGTGGCCTGGTATTTGATACGACAGACTTCGTCTGCCAAGACGTATCCAACTCCAATAATAATGTCAGGTTTAATAGAATTAACAGTTTCTTGTAATTTCATACGAAGTTGACGGATATATCCCCATCTGTCCAATAGCCTTTGGGGGTAGGGGTGTCTATATTGTTCGTGCAAAGGAATGCATAAATTGATTTGCTTAACTTTATCGGATAGATAATAACAGTTCGGCATGCTATCTGGGAACTGATAACATGTTATAATCGACACGTCATAGCCATAACGTGTTGCCATATAATTCATCTTCTCAGAAATGATCCTTTCTGCGCCGCCTTTAGTTGATAAAGTGTCTATGATATATACAATTCTCATTTATTCTGCAAATATACAATTTTATTTTGTTACTACCAAATTTTGATTTGTTTTTCTTTTACGACCGAGCATGATTGGCCATTGTTTTTTGCAAAAGAGAATAGCAGGGACTAGCATCAGTTCGATGCCAATAGTTAAAATGATAGCTTTGGGTAAAGAATAATAGACGTCTGAAATACGAAACATCTTTTCAAAAGCATAGTCGATAAGGCCTATGATGATACGATGAGTGCCAAAGATGAGCATCGTACCGATGGATATGATAGTGAGATATTGGAAACGTATGTTATTGAGGCTACGACAGATGCAAATAATACCAACAACAGAAAAGAAATTCACCACATAATAAAGGCTGATATGGATTATGAAATTACCTTCGCTGATGTGCCAAAAGAATAATGCGATGCTGAGGAGTAGGGTAGAGCCACCTGTTAACAGATCTTTATGAAGATGGGGGCTCTTGAGATATCCTGTTTGTCGGAAAAGATTGCCCATAAAGAAGAAACAGAGACAACGTACAAAGCCATTATAGGTAATGAACGGCACGTTATGATAATATTTGTTGGAACCATACAGAACGATGCTAATGATGGTAAGGAGGAGCATTACGGACTTCCCATGCTTTAGGCGATTACAGACATCTGTCACCAAATGCATCAGAAACAAGGCTGGTAAAAACCAAGTCACGCCGTTCAATTCGCAGGATAAAGGAGAATTCAATTGTAATAGAAGAGTACCAATGAGTGGTTTCATGCTGTCTGTAAAACTGATACAGCCATGTTCTATATAATATTTTGCCAACCAATACGGGAAGTACAATACATTATATATTATATATGGTATGAAGAGTGAATAACTATATTTATTCAAAGATTCTTTAAGTGAGGTTAATGGTTTTTTCAGGTATCCGGATATAAAGAAAAAAGAAGATAGGATAACCGATGAGAGGTATTGCAAATAGAAAGTGTCTCCCTGTTGTGGTAGATGGCAGAACACGACTATCGTCATGCACCATGCTTTTATCCAGTCTATCCAATTGATTCTTTCTTTCATGCCGCAAAAATACGATATTTTTGTCAAAAATGTCTTGTATTTCGTTTTTTTTATATATTTTTGCAGATAAAAGTCGCTTGATAGTAATTTAGGCAATGGAACGATACACGGTATACAGGTTCTTGGTCAGAATGAGAAGACTGAAATGGCTGTGGTGGTCATTGGTTCTTCTTGCCGTGTTTAGTTATGCTGGATATAGGGTGTCTTCTTTTATTGAAAAAGAATTTGGGGTTGCAAAAGAGTTGCCGTTCTATCATGTTGGCCCTCGTTTAAATGATGATACCTTGCGTGTGGCTGTAATTGGTGACAGTTGGGCGGAATGGCATACGACGCTTAATTGTGATACACTATTTCAACAATATGGTGAGAGGTTGACCACAAAACCTATCAAATGTATGACCAGGGGAAAAGGAGGTGCCAAAAGTAAGGACGTTTATTATTATATGTTCAGAGACCATACCCAAGAATATTCTTGGATGCATGACATCTGTACTCAGCCTTTATTAGAACAACATCCAGATTATTGTGTGGTGATGGTGGGTATCAATGACGCTTGGAAAAAGCATCCAGTATCCTACTATACAGGTAATTACCGTCTGATAATCAGACTGCTGCTTGCTAATAATATCCGTCCGGTCGTCATGGAGATACCTGATTTTGATTTGAAAGGATGGTTGAATATACACAGAAAACGTCAAATCTATCTTTATCGTCTCTACTCTATTTTTAATGGTGTTGTAGAGGATGATATTACACCCTTTCGAAATGGTCTTAAGAAGATGCTAAACGATACAAGTCTTAAAGATAGTGTGTTGTTCATTCCTGCCAACTCTTGGATTCCTCAAGATCATCATTATTCGGAAGATATTTACCAGACAGATCGCATTCACCTGAATTATCAAGGTTATCACGTGTTAGACTCTTGTATTGTATCTGAGATTATCAATGATTATTATCAAAGAACAAAAACATTTTAAGAAGTATATGGAACAATCTAAAAGATTTGATGAGATATCAATTATGCGCGTTATGGCAATGATAATGATTGTTGCCTTTCATACTTTTTGCTTCTATAATGGGAGATGGGTAAAGGTGGATGGCGTAGATATTCCAGTATGGCACAGAATTTCTTGTTTTCTTGATGCGATAGACTTGAATATGTTTGTCTTTATCTCTGGGTATTTGTATGGCTATTTATATATTTACAGGAATAAGTATCGCCATCCTTTAGAAGTGATACGTATTAAGGCGATACGTTTATTAATACCTTATTTCTTTTGGGGTATACTTATGGTAATCGTGTGGCCTTGGAATTATTGGTCTAAGTTGTTGATTGGTATCGGTCATTTGTGGTTTCTGCTTATGCTGTTCGGTGTGTTTACACTTACTGTTATTCTTCAACTTCTAAATTCCCAAAGGATTCGGTTTACTCGTGGGGTTGGTATATTACTGATTGTTGTTGGTTCTTTGGCAGGCTTTTTCTTCTCCAAGTTTGTCTATGCTGGTGACCTCTTTTGTATTAATAGGGTATTGTATTATTTTCCTGCATTTATGATTGGATATTTATGCGCAAAATTGCGAGTCGGTTGGCTTCTGCCCAATTGGGCCTACATAATCTTACCTTTTGCCATACTCGGTTTATTATTTTTAGTATGGAATCCATATCCTTTTTCATTGCCTATTGAATTTGTCGTTCTTGCGAGGACTCTCTGTGCCTATATCATTTGTATAGATTTTTTGATTATTTTGAGTAAGGTTACAATGTCTGGCCGAATACGAAAGATTATTTTAGGGATAGAACGGCTCAGTATGGGGTTATATATTTTTAATCAGATTGTAATGGATACAGTTTTTATTACACCATTATTGAATGAATGGTTTAAAACCCATTGGATGATAGGCCCATTTGTGCTATTCCCTATTGGCTTTTTTCCTCCGTTATTATTGTCTTACATCTTTAATAAGTATAAATGTTTGAGATGGACGATAGGGGGATAATCACTCGTTGATAAATCTATAATCGCAGGATTTGGATAATATCACATCCAGATTTTGGCATCTTGTCGGCTATAAGAGAAAGTGTCAACATCTGTTCCCTTCACCCGATCATAAATCTTGCTGGCATATACGATGTCATGAAGTGCAAGACCGTAATTATAGCTTAATATTCGTTCTTTCTGATTGGTGCGCCCGGGATTAATACCTTGTAATATATGATGCAACTCGTCGTATTGGCGGAACCGGGAGAAATACTTCCAATTACGAATCTGGTCCGTATCATCACCAAAAACCTTGTCAAAGAATAGATCGCAGTTCTGGAATCCTCTGACATGAACAGGTATGACTGTGACACCTTGTTTGAAGTATGAATCATCAGGGAAAAGTAACTCTGTCGCTACGGTGACGCAAGAAATCACAACATCAGCCTCTGAAATAAATTGCTCCTTATCGTCAATGATCTCGAATGTCACATGACTTGTATCTTTGAACTTTTCCACAAACTGTTCAGCTTGATCCTTATAGCGCATCAACCGAATTGTAATGGGCTTGTTTATATTGTCTGCAATGAGACACATAGCGACCGCTCTTGCGATGTTGCCGAGCCCTATCATTGAATAGGTGTTAGTGCCCTCTTTCTTTAACAACCTTGTTGCTAATGCTGCTACAGCACCTGTTCTCATAGCTGTTATCCAGTCGCCGTCCATCATGGCGAGCAGATGTCCTGTCAACGCATCGTATAGGTAGATGATACTTGAAAGAGCAGGCTTTTGACTTTCAATTCTGTTAACGACCTTGATGCCAAATCTTTTTTTACCATTTTCCTCTGGCAATAGGCATGGCATAGTGGTCATGAAATCCTCACCTTGTGGATGGACACTTAGTTTGGCGGGCATCTGAACCAAGTCCTTTTTTAGAAATCCCTCTTCTACCCATTTAACACAATCTGATGGAGATAATCCCAGAGACACGATTTTCTCTTGGCTGATGATTGCTATCTTATCTGTAATCATAGGTCTTCACTATAATTGTTTAAGTGCTTCTATTAGTCTACTATTGTCCTCATGGTTTCTGATGGCGATACGCATATACTGCTTACTATCGAGCCCAGGCTTGCTGCTACAGTCACGGGTCAGAATGTTATGGCGTTTCAGCATATAGAGTACTACTTCGTTGGCGGTATAGGGTGGCAGAACTTCGCAGAGGAAATAGTTGGCCTGAGAGGGCATCACCCGCAGATAGTTGACAGTCTTCAGTTGTTCCTCAAAGTCTGCCCGTTCCTTAATAAACTTTCCACAGGCCGTCATGTAGTCTTTCTCGTATTTGTTGTAAATCTGCATGAAGAACTCAGCGAACGAATTGAGATTCCAGATAGAAACCTCCTTCTTCATCTTAGCAATCAATGGCTTATTGGCTGAAGCGAGAATGCCCAATCGGATGCCTGGCACACCAAACGATTTCGAAATGCTCTTCATCACAATCAGATTTGGATATGTCTCGAGTAGTTCATCATGAAGCAGTGAGTTGTACGCGTAATCTTCACTGAAGTCCACAAAACTCTCGTCGATCATCAACTGAATGCCTTTGGCTTTGCTCCAATCGGCCAATCTGAGCAAATCAGCTTTAGGGATGAAATTGCCCGAAGGATTATCCGGATTAATAATTAATAAGGTGTCGACGGGATGTCCTCCAAAGAAATCCATCAATTCCTGAGCCGTATAACGAAAACTGTCGTTTTGGGGAACGAAAGTCACCAGTTGTTCCTGAGGCAGACGATTGGGATATTCCTCAAAGGTAGGACGGATGACACCGACTTTGCCTTGGATGTCCGACATCAGAACCTTGA
>Ga0247611_10009261_pt1 | contig 11882 bp, 7 predicted proteins | sample 177DNAGHGhighgp2_FD_192422 | JGI IMG/M metagenome (GOLD analysis project Ga0247611, IMG submission 192422) | Sheep rumen microbial communities from Palmerston North, Manawatu-Wanganui, New Zealand - 1770 DNA GHGhigh gp2 | ecosystem: Host-associated > Mammals > Digestive system > Stomach > Rumen ... | reverse complement strand
GCACAGCACCCATACGACACCGAAGAGGTTGAACACCAAGTGCGCCAGAGCCGCACGGCGTGCCTGCACCGAGGCGGAGAGCGCTACTACATTGGAGGTGATGGTTGTCCCGATATTCTCACCCAGCACCAGTGCGATACCCATATCGACAGGCAGTACGTGGGTCGAACAGAGCGTCATCGTGATTGCCATGATTGCCGCCGAGGACTGTACGGCAAAAGTCAGTATTCCGCCTACCAACAGATAGAGGAAATAGCTTCCGTAGCCCCATGACGAGGTAGCGATAAAGAAATTGCGAACCGGCGCCATTTCGTCCAGATGCATGTCGGTGGCATTGATCTTCAGGGTTGTCAGACCAAGCAGCATGAGCGACAGACCAATGAGGAAATCGCCGAGGTTGGCGTTCTTCTTGGTGTAGATAAGCGCAACAGCCAGTACGATAGTGGCATAAACGACCAAGCGGAGGTCGAACGATCCGCCGCCGAGCACCATGATCCACGCTGTGAAGGTCGTACCGATGTTGGCACCCATGATGACCGAGATAGCCTGCGCCAGCGAGAGAATACCCGCAGAAACGAAGCTGACGGTCATGACCGTTGTAGCCGTAGAAGACTGAACCGCCGCAGTAATGAACGCACCGGTGAGCACGCCCGAGAAACGGTTGGTAGTCATCGTGCCAAGCACGTTGGACAGCTTGCTACCTGCCATTTTCTGCAGGCCTTCACTCATCACCTTCATTCCGTACATCAGCATCGCGACGGAACCGATAAGGGTAATAATTTGTAGAACTAAAGTCATATATGATTTTAGATTTTAGATTTTCACAAGAGCTTTGTTGGCAAAGCCGTCGATGTACATCTTAAGCGGTTTATCGAGGCGGACATGACGGACAAGGTCTGTCTCTTCGACGGTCGGTAGTGCATCGAGGGCCTCGAAGTCATAGCAGTCATCGGGGCGTGCCCAAGGATCAATATTCATGTAGCCGACATTGAAGGAAGTCATATTCTGAAAGAAATGGCTGCCTTGCGAGGGTTCGATGCGGAAGTTCTCCAGACTGCACTCGGCGATGGCTTTCGCTTCGCTAATATCGCCCCATGCCACGGGGACACCGAGCGTAGGAATCTGTGAACCCCATCGACCGTATCCGATCAGCAGGTACTGCCTACCCTCCTGGCGCATGGCATTATTCCAAGTCCGAATCGTATCCGCCATCTCGCGCGTGCGCAAAATATCAAAGGTGTCGCGCTTGAGATAGATGATATCGCGTATGTCCTCGATCTCGCCGACGCCGAGGGCGTTGCCGGAACGGAGGAAAGCACCCGTCTCATCAATCGTCTCCCATGCCACTTTTGCGTTGAGCGAATCGGCCGAGATAGGTCGTATCTGCAGCACATGGAAGATCTGGGGTTCATGCTCCAGATTGACCGCAAACTCGATCTCTATGGGTGCTTTGATCTCCTGCTGGGCAATCTCGAGTAACTGACGAACGATGTCCGCCAAGGGGAAAGTATTGAACTTCAATTGGGGTGCAAAGGTGACCACTCGCGGTCCATCAGGATAGCAGGAGTCCACCAATCGCATATTCTCGCGATCATAAGTAGAGGCGATAAGTTTAAGCGAATCGAATTGGTTGCAATCAGAAATAGGTATTCGCTCCAAGTTTACCGCATCATCAATAGAAGTCTTGAATTTCTCGGGGCTAAGCGAGAGGGCAAGCATGGACTGCTGGGTCTCCCGCATAGCAAGATCGAGTGTGGAGGTTTGAAGCACATTCTTGGGGTACTTTGGCGAGAAGCGCAGTACCTGTTCGCCATCAACTACCACTTTACCCAGACCGTAAGCAATCTTGACGATACCGTCTTCGGGTTTCTCTTTACCAACCGGATAGAAATTGATGCTGCGCGCCACACCGGAGATGACGGGGAAGTAATAATTGCCTTCCTGTTCACCGCAAACCTCCTGCAGCACGATGGCCATTTTCTCCTCAGAGGGCACATTACCCGTAGAGACGATATAGCCACGCGAAGCCGCAAAATAGACGGACGCATAAACGGACTTAATAGCCTTGGTGAGAAGTCGTAACTGCTGGTCCTCATTCTCAGTATGGGGAATCATATAGGTACTATATACTCCCGCAAAAGGCTGATAATAAGAGTCTTCCAGTTTGGACGACGAGCGTACAGCAAGCGGCCTACGCGTCACTTGGATGAAATGACGCAAGGCATGAACGAGCGTAGACGGTAATGCCGCGGAGACAAACTCCGACAGCAGTTCTTCGTCCGTAAGGTCCGCATTGATGACGTATTGGAGTCCGTTGGCATGGATGAACTGGTCAAAGAAATCCGTGGTGATGACCATCGTACGCGGTACAAGGACACGGATATCCGGCCATTTATCATACAGGTCATATTTCTGCAGCATATGGTTGAGGAACGCGAGTCCTCTACCCTTTCCTCCCATCGCTCCATTTCCGCAACGGGCAAACCAGATGGTGTTGTTATAGGTATCCTCCGCATATTTGGCAACTACACCGAGCGCCTGGTTGATACGATAGTCGTGGATAAGGCGGATATTCATCTGCCGCACATTCTCGATATCGGTATCGTCTTGGATCTGCAGCGCACTAACGGGGCGACCGACCGCAAACAAACCGCGGGCAAAGAGCCATTTGGAGAGGTAGTTATTATCACTCAGGCGCCGGAAAGCGGCCGGCGAGATAGTGGATATGATACGCTCGAAACCTTCGAGATCGGACGCACGGTCTATCTCTTTGCCAGTACGAGGGTCGCGGGCGATGAAGTCACCGAAACCGAACTCCCGTTCGATATACTCGCTTACTTCTTCGTTGAGGGTCTTGGACTGCTTGATGACAAAACCCACTTTGAGTTGACGCGCTACGGAGCGCATGGACTCTTGCGAACTCTGCATGAGGAACGGCATTGTGGGGTTCTCTTCTCGGATCAGTTTGCACAGGTCCACACCGGCATCGAGTTTCTCCTCAGACGAAGGATCGCCCTTATGCAGCACGAAGCCGATATCGGAGATGACGCCAAGCAGGTTCGCACCATACCGATGGAACAGTTCTACTGCTTCATCGTAACAGGTAGCCATCAGCACTTTGGGTCGCGCCCGCTTACGGAGCAGCTGTTGCTTCTCGTTGAGCGCATCGCGGATAGCGATCGTATTCTGCTGCAGTACCAGTTTATAGAGCAGCGGCAGATAGGTAGAGTAATACCGCACGGAGTCCTCCACGAGCAAAATCGCCCGTACACCTTCGCTGAGGATATCATGCTCCGCGTTCATCTTATCCTCTATCAACTTGATGATCGCGATGATAAGATCTGTGGAGTTATTCCAATTGAAGAAATAATCGATATTGGATTTGTCCTGCTGTTCAATCCGATGATAAACCTCTTTGGAGAACGAGGACAGCAGCACGATCGGACAGCCCGGCAGTACCTGTTTGGCCTGCGCCGCAAAATCCCATACCTCATTGCCTCCGGCGCTGTACACCGCAAGGATAAGGTCAAATCCTTCACCATTCGCTTTGACGATCTCCAGCGCTTGGGCCGGTGTCTCGGCACGCGTGATAGAAGGCGGATTAGAGAGGTTCAGCTCCGCATACTCCTGGGCAATCTGCACATCGATACGACCATCCTCCTCGAGTGCAAAACTATCGTAGTTATTGCAAACGAGCAGAATGCGCCGTACGCGCCGCGCCATCAATGTGGTATAATTTGATTCCACCTTACACTTTAAACTTTATACTAATCCTTGCTCGACCATCGAGTTCGCAACCTTCATGAAGCCGGCGATGTTAGCACCTTTGACGTAATTGATGTAACCGTCTTCTTCCGTGCCGTACTTCAGACAAGCGGCATGGATATCCGCCATGATGGTGCGTAAGCGTTGATCCACTTCTTCCGCCGTCCATTTGAGACGCATCGAGTTCTGCGTCATCTCCAGACCGGAGGTAGCTACACCACCGGCATTCGATGCTTTACCCGGGCTATAGAGGATCTTAGCGCCCTGGAAGAGAGCAATCGCTTCAGGCGTAGAAGGCATGTTAGCACCTTCGGTGACGCAGAAACAGCCGTTCTTCAGGAGGTTCTCCGCATCGGCTTTCTCAATCTCGTTTTGCGTAGCACACGGCATGGCAAGGTCGCAAGGGATACGCCAAGGACGCTCGCCGGCAAAATACTGCGCTTGCGGATACTTAGCCGCATACTCTTTGATTCGTCCGCGACGGATATTCTTGAGCTCAAAGACGAAGTTCATCTTCTCTTCGTTGAGTCCTTCCGGATCATAGATAAAACCGTCAGAGTCACTGAGCGTGAGTACTTTAGCACCCAGACGCATTGCTTTCTGCGCTGCATACTGGGCTACATTACCCGAACCGGAGATACATACTTTCTTGCCTTCGAACGACTCACCACGCGTAGCGAGCATCGCTTCAGCGAAGTAACAAGCACCGTAACCCGTTGCCTCGGGACGCATGAGGCTACCGCCCCACATCTGACCCTTACCCGTGAGGGTACCGGTGAACTCATCGCGCATGCGTTTATATTGACCGAACATAAAACCGATCTCACGACCACCCACACCGATATCACCGGCCGGTACATCGGTGTCAGGACCGATATGACGTTGAAGTTCGGTCATGAAACTCTGGCAGAAACGCATCACTTCGGCGTCAGATTTGCCTCTCGGCGAGAAATCCGAACCGCCTTTGGCGCCGCCCATCGGCAGGGTCGTCAGCGCATTCTTGAAGGTCTGCTCAAAAGCCAGGAACTTCATGATAGAGAGGTTGACAGATGCATGGAAACGGATACCGCCTTTATACGGACCGATAGCACTATTCATCTGAATACGGAAACCGCGGTTAATCTGCACCTCACCCTGGTCATCCATCCACGGCACGCGGAACATGATGACGCGTTCCGGTTCTACGATGCGTTCCATTATTTTCTGCTCACGCAGATAAGGGTATGCCATAATCATCGGGGCTACCGATTCGATTACTTCTCTTACCGCCTGATGAAACTCGCTCTCACCGGGGTTTTTCTTGATGAGGTCCGCCATGAAAGCGTCCACATACATCTGTGTCTGTTTGTCCATAAGACTAATACTATTCAATGAGTTGTTTATTTTTATAAATGAAGATTAATCTCGGGGAATATAAATCCCTATGTTGCCGGAAACATAAGGTCTATAGCCGAGTTGACTCGCATTTTCGTCGCTATATACCTCATCGGAAAGATTTCTCCATGTCATAGTGGTTCTATATACAGTATTCCCCAAGAGGACATTATAGGATTCATACGTGTAAACAGATTGCAGGTTCGTAATCGTTGCGAAATATTTCTCGCGATCCGAGAATGTTTGGCCATTAAATGAATCTTCAAAGTCCGCATAAGAATTGTAGAGAGTGCCTTCAAAAGTATTCGGCACAAAATCAGTTTCGACATAAATCGCATTGTCCAACTTAATAAAGAAAGAGTGGTCTTGCGCCAAATCTTTGTTCATGACAAAGTCAATAATGAAAGTACTTAGTTTACCATAGGTACCAAAATTAAGATACACCTGCGCAAAGATTCTATTGGAAGCCACTATTCTATTGTATCCCACTTTTCTTTTGTCATCATTCTCTCCATCATAGTCTAAAATTCCTTGGAAATCTTCAGGTGCATTTAAGAAGTAGGTAGCAACATAGTCAAACTTTTTCGGGGCACGTGCCGCCGGACTCAATGATGGTTCATCATCCGCTTTTCTGACAAAGCCGGCTTTTATGAGGGCTTGGTCTACCTCGTCAAAGGACGCCCCTTTTTTGAGCAGTGACCGGAGAGTGGTTGCTGTTTTTTGGATGTTCTGTTCGTCATTGTTGTCATCAGCACCGCCGCCACAGGCTACCAACATCATCATCGATGCAGTCAAAAGAAAAATACAAATCTTTTTCATAACAATAAGTTTTAAATTATTATTGATTTTGGTTTGTTTTGTTGTTCGCACGTATTTACGCAAATTTAATCGGCTGCAAAGATACAACAAAAAAATGATATGTGCAAGCAAAAGAAAAGAAAAAATAGATTTTTTTTGAAGGCGAGGGCCTACAGAATGGTAATCGTGACGCGACGATTAAGCGCCCGACCCTCTTCGGTATCGTTTGATGCGACGGGTTGGGTATCCCCATAACCGAAGGCGCTAATCAGGTCCGGAGAGCATCCGAACGCGATGAGTTGGCGTTTGACCGACTCGGCACGGGCTTGCGAAAGCGCTTTATTGGCCTCCGGTTTTCCGATATTATCCGTATGTCCAGCCAGGCGAATTTTATAACCATAAGTAGTCACATAGTTCGCGATGCGTTTGAGTTCCGGAAGGGAGGACGGCATGATACTGTCGCTGGCGGTAGCAAAGAGCAGGTTTTGGATGGCGATAGGTTCATTTTGTTTGAGCACGGTAATGGTCTCGGGGCGTTTGTCTTCCGGTAGGGTAACCGAATAGATATCGTGTCTGTGTCCTTCTTTGCGGGCGAAATAGGCCGTGGTACCATCGGTAGAGATCTTATACCAGCAGTCCCGACCGGAGGTATTGATATCGGGTCCCAGGTTCTCGGGTTCGGACCAGCATGTCCAGCAAGTGTCCGCCAGACGACGACTTACCCACACATCGAGGTCGCCGAGCGTTCCCTTTCTGTCCGAAGAGAAATAGAGGGTCTTCATGTCGGGGTGCAGGAAAGGCGAGCGCTCCATACCGGCGGTGTTGAGGACCGGTCCTATTGAATAGGGAGCGCCCCACCTACCCTGTTCATCCCGTTCGGAAACAAAGATATTAAGGGATGGTTTCTCTTCGTTCTCCGCCGCGTAATTGGCGGCAAAAAGAAGCGCCGAACCATCCGCTGTCAGCTGGGCATCCGCTTGCCAGTTACCGAGTTGCAGATACTGCGGTAAAGGGCGGGGTTCCGACCAACCACGGGTTGTGCGCACCGAGAAACACATGCGTCCTTCTACGAAGAGCAATATCGTGCGTCCGTCTCCGGAGATAGATGTCGGTGCTTCATTGCGGTAGGGGTTCGACAGTTCCGGTACACGACGGGCAGTAGTCCAATCTCCTGTCTTTCGGTCACGATGCGAGACATAGATATCTTCGGATGCCGAACCGTCTTCCCGATTGAGACCTACGAAATAGAGGGTATTATCGTCGATGGTAAGCGTTGGACCATACTCCTCCCCCATCGGCGTATTGACGGTGTTGGGCAATAGTTGCGGTTGGATGCTGTCCGCTGTGGTGAAACTGCAGAAAATGAGAATCAACAGCTGAGCCGCCATCACACGCAAGAAGGTAGTAAACGGACTAAGCGTTGCATAGCAAATAGCCGCCTGATTATTCTCATTCGAAAGCGACTGAGCATACGGCAAAGCCATGGCACAAGTCATGGAACCTACCATCAGACCCACCACATTGAAATAATTCATATGCAGCCATTTATAAGCGATGGTGCCTACGATCAACAGAGGAATGATGGTGATCAAGAATCCGTATCCGATCCATAGATATCCGCCATTGACTACCGTTGGCACAAAATCCTCACCTACCGAGAGGCCCAATGCCGCCAAGAACAAGGTCAGACCTACCTGACGCAGCATCATATTTGCCGATGTAGTAGAGAACGTCACCATGTTATAGTACGGTCCGTAATGACCGATTAAGATCGCCACAATCAGCGAACCGCCCACTAATCCAAGTTTGAAAGTCGTACCCATACCCGGAATCGGAATAGGCAACAGTCCAACGCAGATACCTAATACGATACCGAAGAAGACCGGTAACAAATGCGGTGCATCCAGACGTTTCAACTCGTTTCCGAAAGTGTCCGCTACGCGGCTTACATCATTCTTGTCTCCTACTACCATGATACGGTCTCCTAATTGGAGAATCATATCCGGTGTGGCAAGCAGATCGATACCGGCACGGTTGACTCGCGTGATAGTAGCATGATACTGCTGACGCAGATTGAATGTACGGATACGTTTTCCGTTGCACTCAGGTCGGGTAACGGCTATACGGCGAGATATCAAGTGATTGGATTTCTCGCTCTGCACATGCAAGTCATAATCCTTGGTCTGACCTAATAATCGCAGCATAGGAATATATTGTTTCTCTGTCAGCACGCGCAGCGTATCGCCGTTTCGGAAGGTCGTTTGCTCGTTCACCAACTCATCCGATCCGTCGGGACGAATCACTCGGCTGACTACTATCTCTTTCACCGGACAGAGTTGTACCAACTCATCTATCTTCAACACATCCAACTGCGGATTATTGAGTGTTATATCCACACAAACAGGCTCTTCGGTCGTTGCTTTGGCTGCTTCTTTCAGTTGTGCCTCTTCTTGCGGCAGACTGATGCGGAATGCTTTGCGCACCAGTTCAAATGCCAAGATCAAACCCACTATACTAAGCGGATAAGCTACGGCATAACCGGTAGCAATAGTCGGTTCAATGGTACCTGTCAGATCTTGATAAGCCTGCTGAGCCGATGCCAACGAAGGAGTGGAAGTCACAGCTCCGGACATCACACCCGTCATAGTTGCCATATCAATACCCGTGACATAATGCAGCACGATCGTACACACACACGCCAACAGCACAATAGCCGCGGCTAACATATTCAGTTGCAATACCCCTCTTTTGAACGGCGAGAACGAAGGACCGACTTGCAAACCAATTGAATAAACGAAGAGTATCAGACCAAAATCCTTGGCAAACTGTGCCACACTATGGTCTATATTAACGCCTACGGAAGCCAAGGCGATGCCCATAAAGAGCACCCACGTAACGCCCAGCGAGAAGCTTTTGATCTTCGCTTTCTCGCCAAGCCATAGGCCAATTGTCATCACAATGGTCAGCCACAAAAGGGACTGCGTGATGGAGGGATGAAATAAAAAGTCTTCTATTGAACTCATAACTTCTAACTTCTAACTTCTAACCTCTTAATCATTCCTACCAGTGCTTTGAGACATGCTCGATCAGTAACTTGTTCACGTAACTTACCCAAATGGAAACACTCCGCGGTCGTGCCTTCCGGCGTTGCCCAAGCAATCCAAACCGTACCGACAGGTTTCTGCAATGAGCCTCCTGTAGGCCCTGCAATCCCACTTGTCGCAATTGCATAATCAGTGCCTATTTGCTTACGAACCGACTCTGCCATAATACGCACCACCTCTTCGCTTACCACTCCATGCATTTTAATCACTTCTGCCGGAACACCCAACAGGTGCTCTTTGACACTGTTATCATAGCTAATCACAGAGCCGTAATAGAAAGCCGAACTGCCGGCATGTTTGTTCAAAAGAGCCGCTAACTTACCGCCTGTACAAGACTCGGCTGTCGCGATTGTTTGGCCTCGCGCCTGAAGCAGTTCGCCGACAATCACCTCCAGCGGATCATCACTATCTGCAATCATAGAATCCGCAACCAGCCGCTTCAATTCTTCAAACCAACTGTTCACTTCCTCTACCGTCATCTCTCCGTAACTTGACAACCGCAAACGAATGATACCGTCTTTCGGCAGATAGGCCAAATGTAGTATCTCCGGCATGCTGTTTTCATAGTCTTCCAACAAAATCGCCAAAGCACTTTCCGGAACACCCGTTACTTGTAAGGTACGATGAATAATCTGATTTCCGGATGCGGATATTAGTCGGCTTATATACGGCAGAATCTGCTCCTCCATCGCGATCTTCATCTCGTACGGAACACCCGGCATTGAGGCCAGCAGTTGGTTCCCGTGATGGAAAACCATCAACGGAGCCGAACCTACTCTATTCTCCAGTATTTCCGCAGCCTCCGGAACGAGCCATTGTGTGGCCGTCAGACGATTGAGCACGTCAGGTCTGTCTGCATAGAGTTCTTCTATATGCGCGCGCACGCCATGATCTTCAACAAGGTGCGTCTCGAAATACTCACATAGCACATGTTTGGTGATATCGTCTTTGGTCGGTCCCAAACCTCCTGTGGTCAATACAATATCGGCACGTGAAAAAGCCTCATCAAGTGCCGCAATGATATGCTCACGGCTGTCGTGAACAGTCGTGATCTGGAACAGTTCAATCCCTTGTTCGTTCAGCTTCTCTGCCATCCACGCGGAGTTGGTATCCACTACCTGACCGATCAATAACTCGTCTCCTATCGTGATTATTTCTGCGCGCATTGTTTTTTCCATTCGTTTGCGGTTAATTCCAATTCATCATACCATGCCTGCCCAAAGCGGCGGATAAGCGGTTCTTTCAAGAACTGATACAACGGAATATGAAGTTTCTTGCCTTTTAATCGGGCACAATGACAGATGTCCCAGCGATGATACTCTACGCCTGTCATATCTCCTACCTGCGTCAAACGAACGGGATACAGATGACACGAGATAGGCTTTTTAAAATCAATCTTACCAGCGTTATATGCCTTCTCAATCAGGCAGTAACACCAGCCGTTATGATCCGTACGGGCAAAGACACAATCTTTATCGTTGACGATAGAGGTCACACGTTCGCCGGAAGGGTCATTATAGGCTATCCCTTGCGCCTCAACCACAGCTTTCGCCTCCTTCGTCATGTCCGGCAATAGTATCGGTAAGATACTCTGTATCTTCTCTTCCTCTTCAGCCGTCAACGGAGCACCTGCGTCGCCTTCGATACAGCAACACCCGCGACAGGTGTCGAGATCACAACAGAACTCCTTCTCCAGGACATCCAGACTCACTAATGTGTTCTCTCCAATTACAAACATAAATAGCCTTCTGCCCAGATCTTGATACCCAAACCGATGAGCACAAGTCCTCCGACAAGTTCCATATTCAGTTTCAGCTTACCCACATACACACCGAGCAGATAGCCGCCCAACGAGAAAAGAGCTGTGATGCCGCCTATCGTAACTACAGATGGGTACAGCCAATCGGGATACGGCACGAAAATCAGTCCTGTTGCCAACACGTCAATACTGGTAGCAACGGCGAGAAGCAGCAGGTTGGAAACATTCCAATTGGCACATTTCTCGTGGTCTTCTTTTTCTTTTTCGTGGTAGGACTCCCAGATCATTTTAATGCCCAAGAAGCCCAATAAACCCAGCGCAATCCACGGCGCATAAACACGCATAAAATCTACGAATAAAGTACCGGCATAGTAACCGATGATCGGCATGCACATATGGAAGAGTCCGAAGATCCCGGCCATAAGCAGAGCCCGAGGATGCCAATGACGATGCGTCAAACCCTGTACAGTCGATACGGCACAGCAGTCCATAGCCAAACCGAAACCCATGATAATGACATTAATCCAATCCATAACCCGTAACCTGTAACCCTTAGTTCCTTTTATATTTATATCTTGCCCCTGTTTTGCCTTTAGCAATAGCAGTTAACTTATTGCGCACAAAGGTTTTACGGATTGGCGATATACGATCGGTAAACACATGTCCTTCCAAATGGTCATACTCATGTTGCACGATACGCGCGCAGAAACCCGTGAATTCTTCTTCATGCTCCTTAAAATCTTCATCTAGATATCGCAATACAATGGTCTTCGGACGAACCACGTTCTCGCTGATTCCGGGCAACGAGAGACATCCTTCCGAATACGTACAGGTCTCCTCCGATTCCTCAATCAGTTCAGGATTGATGAATGTACGCTTAAAGCCCTTGCACTCGGGATAGTCTTCCTCTAACTCGGCACCATCCACAACGAAAAGCCGCCAAGGTTTACCCACTTGCGGAGCCGCCAAACCACAGCCTTCCGCCTGCGTCAGCGTCTCATACATATCCGCAATGAACTGCTTGAGTTCCGGCGTATTCTCAATCTCTTCTGCTTCTTTCCTTAATACGGGTTGTCCGTATA
>Ga0247611_10009260_pt1 | contig 11882 bp, 10 predicted proteins | sample 177DNAGHGhighgp2_FD_192422 | JGI IMG/M metagenome (GOLD analysis project Ga0247611, IMG submission 192422) | Sheep rumen microbial communities from Palmerston North, Manawatu-Wanganui, New Zealand - 1770 DNA GHGhigh gp2 | ecosystem: Host-associated > Mammals > Digestive system > Stomach > Rumen... | reverse complement strand
GCAGCTGAGGCTGAAGGTCACGCTGTCGGCATAGGTGCCGGCGACGGGAGAGAAGACGGGCGTCTCCACGGTCGGCGCGGTGATGGTGACATCGAGGGTGGTGACGTCGCTTGTCTGCCAGTAGGCCTTCACGGCGATGGCCTTGACGGTAGTCGTGGCCGTCACCAGGAACGGGGCTGTGTAGAGCGTGGAGGCTTCCGTCGGGGCGGTGCCGTCGGTGGTGTAGTGGATGGCGGCCTCGTTGCCGGCGGTCATCGTGACGGTGGCGTTGAAGTAGAAGGTGTTGTCGCCTTCGGCCTCGCTGCCGGCGGCGGTGATGACGGGTGCGTCAAGCACAGGCATGGTGACCGTGAAGGTGGTCGTCGCGCTCACGGCGGGGGTGAGGGCCGCGTTGTTCAGATCCACCAACGAGCAGGTGATGGTGTGCGTGCCGGCGGGCAGCGGCGACAGGGTGGCGGCGAGCAGCATGCTGAGGCCGGCCTGGTCGAGATAGACGGGGTTGGTGAGCCCGATGGCGGTCAGCAGGGGCGTTTCCACCTTGAGATAGCCGTCGGTGCCGAGGGTGAAGTTCTCGATGTTCACGCCGATGGGCAGCGTGTCAAGACTGCTGAAAGTGCTGCCATTGGCGGGGGCAGTGATGGTGATGGAGGGGGTTAGAACGGATGCATTGCCGGGCATGACCATGATGTTATCGATTTCCCATCCGGCGGCGGAATTCTCTCCACTGGTATATACCCATGCGAAACAGACAGGGGAAGCACCAGCAATCTCCAGATCGCCGGATTCCTCCCATGTCCAGGAACCTTCGCTCAGGGAACAATCCGCGGTGATGTCCGTCCAGGTGGCAGTGGCGGGAGACCCCGTGCCGCTGTAATCGGTGGAGTACTTGATTTGGATGGAGGGACCGTTGTAGTTTTTTGCCGAGGAGAACGAAAGCACTACTCCGCCGGCATTAAGCGGGGTGATGGCCGGCGTAATCAGCCAGGTCTCGGAGACCCCTTGGTTGTAGGCGTTCGCGTAGGCGTAGGAGTTGCCGTTATGGGTGGCTGTCGTCCAGGTGTATGTGCCGGAAACGTTGGTGGCAGTCATTTGATTGAGCCCGTTGGATTCGAAGTTTTCGAAGAAGAGCGGTGTGAAGTCCAGAATGGTGATGGTTTTCGTCACCACATTACTGCTGTTTCCGTTTGCGACAGCCACGGCCTTCAGTGTGGTGGTCTGCGTGATGGTAATAGGGGTGGAGTAGAGGGTCGCGGTCGCAGAAGGTTCGGTGCCATCGAGCGTGTAATAGACCGCCGCGCCATCCGTTGCAGCAATGGTCACAGTGGCGGTGCCGAAGTAGGTGTCCACGGAGTGCATGTTGCCGCTGATGGTCACCGTGGGCTCAGCCACGAAATCCGAGCTGGTGACGGGGGTGACGGTAACATCGTCCACAATCAGGTTGTCGTTGTCCGTATTGCGGACAGAGAGGATGAACTCGGCGGCGTTTGTGGTCATGGCCGCTTCTAAGGTGTCCACACACTCCACATACGTTGCGCTGTTGATGGTGTGATAGGGAGAATAGGCCGAATAACCGCTTCCGGTAGAACGTCCGTCGTACATGGCCACACGGATATCGCCTGTGCCTTTCACCCAAAAGGTGATGACATATTGGTTTCCATTGTCCACATGTACAGGCTGGGTGGTGAAGCGTTTGTGGCTGGATGTCGCGTTGATGAGCTGGCAGGCATAGTTGCCCGAATGCGCGCCGGAGGTCACTTGCACCACGTTGGTGTTCCCGATATTGCTTTTGCTGCCGTACCACCCGTCTGGGGAGGTGCCGGTCCAGTTCTCGAAACCGCTGTTGGTGTTGATTTGGGCGAAGCCCGTCACAGCAAACAGCATCGCGCACAAGGTCACAATGCTGAAAAGAATAGCTTTTTTCTTCATATTTTTGTTGTTTAATTATTTGAAATACAATCAATTATAGCTATAATCCAAAAGTCGGACTACAAGATGCAAATATACAAAAAATACGATGGAAGCCTGAATGAAGTCTTTTGGTAAGATTCATTTATCCACGTTTTGAATATCCGGTTCCCTGTCCGAATCTGGCTGCAAAGATACAACAAGGATACCTGTGAAAGCAAGAAAGAAAGTTGGTTTAAACTTTCTTTCATCTTTCACCCTTGATAGCCAGTGGTTTACGAGGTGCAAAAAGAAAGAAAAAAGACAGAAATCAGGCAAAATAATATTGTGGTGTGTTTGCATATTAAAAAAAATGTATTTTTGCAGCGCTAGAACCCGCCAAGCCTCTCTACGATGCTCAAATGTGCGGGTCGTTTTTTTATTTGAAAACAATGTACTGTATTATGGAAACTAAAATACCATACGAAAAGACTTTTAAAACGCCCGAAGAACTTGTAAATGTCTTGCAATCAAGAGGCTTGTTGGTTCCGAACATAGAAGCTGCGATTAATTCTGTAAGCAATATCGGTTATTATCGTTTATCTGCCTATATGTATCCCCTGTTGCAAATTCGATGGGAGGAGGAACCGGTATGGAATTCTACAGTGGTTTCGTAAAGGAATATCATATATGGGGATGTCAAATTGTCTCGTCAGTATACTGCGGATATCCCTATTTCACGGTCTTCAGATCGCGGACGCGGAAGTTGTTCCATTTCGGTTCGATGCGCGGGTCGTAGCGGGTCTCGTCCAGCTGCGCACCGCTGCCGGTGAGGGCGTATTTCGTGATGAATTCCTCGATGACGTCGAATTCGTCGTTGTAGAATGCCGCCACCTGATGCCCGAGTCCCGTGTAGCGGCGGATCTGGTAGGTGTACCCCTTTTTCTTGAACTGTTTCGCGATGGAGCTCGACCCGAAGAGACCGATGTTGGCGAACTGTGTCTTGTTATAGACGACCAGCTTGTCGTCGGTGCCGTGACAGAAGAGGGTGGGCGCGGGCGCGTGGTTCTTGTACTTGGGCACCCCGTGGGTGGAGAAGATGGCGCCGGCGTAGGCGAGCACGCCCGCAATCCGGAAGCTTTGGGGCAGGATGTCGCTGTTGAGGTAGCCGTTGCACATCGCGTAGTCGGCCTGCAACGCCGCGATGGCCCCCGCGCTGCTGCCCATCACGAAGATCTTGGCGCAGTCGATGGTGAACTTCTCCGTCTGACGGAGGTTGCGGATGGTATAGTCGAGCGCGGAGATCACGTCCTCCGCCGCCATGTCGATGGCCTTGTGAAAGTTCTTGACGGCCAAGAGCGGCGCAAACTCCTTCTGTCCGCGCATGCCTAACCGGTAGTCGATGGCGATGACCACGTAGCCCTGCTCGTTGAAGTGCCGCCACACCTGCTGTATCTGGCTGTCGTCGCGCTTCCCGCCGATGAACCCGCCTCCGAACACGAACATCAGGCACGACTGCTGTTCGTTCTGCACTTTAGGCACATAGACGTCCATATACAGCTTCGAGGTGTCCTTCTCGGCGTAAAGGTAGGTCTCTTTCGTCTGGCCGACGGCGCCGAATGCGGCAATAGCCAACGCGATAATCAAGAATAATCGTTTCATTGCTTTATTGTGTGTTCGTTTGATCATGAGTTTGTCCAATGGAAGACATCATCAACAGGGGAATCATGATCGCGAAGAAATCCACCCCGAAGCGACGGTCGAACAAGCATTCGAAGCAGCTGTTCAAAGCCAACAGAATGAACAGCGAGAGCAGGAGGATGTCACGGTGGCGGACAGATTCGGCCACCGTGACGAAATAGTAGAGCAGCAATAGGATGATGCCGGGGATGCCGTTCGTGAGCAACGCCTGCAGGTACTGGTTGTGGGCGTTGTAGTTGTGGTTGAAGTCGCGCAAGTAACCGTGCGAGCGGTACTTGTCACGCATCGCGTCGAAACAGTCGCCGGTGCCCGTGCCGAAGGGCAGGTTCTCGACCGCCGCTTCCCAACCCGCCTGCCAAAGGATAAGCCTTCTGTCGCTGGTCTTTTCGCCCGCACGGCCATCCTCCAACTTGTACTTCGGTTCCTTGAAACGGTTTATGGGCATGAAATCCGTGGTCATCAGCAATGTGAACAGGACTGCCATCGCTATGAAAATCAATAACATCCACTTCCACTCCGCCTTGCGCTTGTGCACCGCATAGACCGCTATCGGCAGATGGACGGCCATCAGGGTGATGATTCCTGCCCGTGAGTAGAGGAAGAACACCCCGACCAGCAGGATGGCCTCCACAAAATAGAGCAGGATTTTGGTTTTAATCTTGATGATATTGTGATTATCAATCAGATATGTCAAAATAATCAGGTAGGCAAAGGTGGTGTAGAGGGACACGTAGGTGGGGTGACGCAGGAACGAGAAGGTGGAGTAGTACAGGTACACGGTGTCGCCAGTCTGGTGAAACAGGTAGAGGCCGTGGGCGAAGAGCACGAGGATATGGGCCAGCGCACTGGCGGAAAAGACGACGAGAAGAAGCTGTATGTGCCTCTTTGTCAGCAAGTCACGTGATATGGTGAGGATGACTAGAGGGGCGATGAAAAACCAGAGGTAGCATTCCAAAGTCCGCCAGGCGTAGTTCATTTGTACGGAGTAGAAAAGGCCGCTGATCGGGATGAGGCAGATGGCTAAGAGGAACAGTCCGTAGGGGATGCCGTCGTTGGCCTTGAAGTGGGTCCATTTCCCGCGCCAGTCGCCCTGGGCTGCCCAAAGGATGAGCAGCAGGATGCCGATGGGCCACATGAACCAGGTGGTGAACGGCAACAGCGCCATGGTGAACAGAAGGACGATATACGTGGCGTTGAAGAGTGCGTTGTCGGTGCGCAGCGACTGGCAGTATGTACGGATTCTACTCATGGTCAAGCAGGTCGGGACGACGTTCGCGGGTTCGTGTAAGCTGTTGTTCCATACGCCATTCGTCAATCAGTTTCGGATTGCCGGAGAGCAGCACGTCGGGGACGCGGTGGCCGCGGAAGTCGGCGGGCCGGGAATAGACGGGAGCCGAGAGGAGCCCGTCCTGGAAGGAGTCCGACAGGGCGGAGGCGCCGTCGCTGATCACGCCGGGGATCACTCGTGCGATGGCGTCGGTGATGGCCATGGCCGCAATCTCGCCGCCCGAGAGCACGTAGTCACCGATGCTCAGGTCGCCGGTCACGTAGAGCTCGCGCACGCGCTCGTCCACGCCCTTGTAGTGCCCGCACAGCAGGATGATGTTGTGCAACATCGACAACTCGTTGGCTTTCTGTTGGTTGAAGACCTCGCCGTCGGGCGCCATCAGGAAGATGCCGTCATAGTCGCGCTCGCTCTGCAGCTGTTCGATGCACCGCGCGATGGGCTCCACCATCATCACCATACCGGCACCGCCCCCGAATGGGTAGTCGTCGGCGCGGTGGTGCTTGTCGTACGTGTAGGCACGGATGTCGTGTACCTGGATCTCGAGATACCCCTTGTCCACGGCACGCTTCAGAATCGAGCTGCCGAACACCCCCGGGAACATCTCCGGGAAAAGGGTCAGGATGTCTATTCGCATCATGGTGACTGGTGATTGGTGACTGGTGACTTGTGATTTGTGACTTGTGACTTGTGACTTGTGACTGGTGATTAGTGACTCAAGTTTCGCATGTTAAAAACAAGAAGAAAAAACGAGTGTGTGAAGAAAGTTCTGGCCACTGCGAGAAGCAGCGGTCGAAGGACAATTCCCCTTCCTTGGGGAAGGGGTGGCCGTAGGCCGGGGTAGGGGTATCTGCAATGGCCGTAAGGCCGTTGCCCGCAACCCGAATCGGCAAGTGTGTTCACAAGGAATTCTGATATCCATATTACTACCCCGCCCTTCGGGCACCCCTTCTACAATAGAAGGGGAATTCGCCCGCACCGGCACAGCGTGCCGTAGCCAGTAATGGTGTGCGAACGAGAGCGTCGGCATCGCCCACAGAAAGGTATTGGCAGCAAAAGCGTTTTTCTGAGATACAGATTGTAAATCAAGCATGCGAAACTTAAATTTGTGACTTGTGACTTAGTGATTAAGGACCTTACCCCCCTAACCCTTAACCCTTAAACCATAACCCTTAAACCTTAAATCTTAACCCTTAAACCATAAACCTTAACCCTTAAACCATAACCCTTACCCCAGCTCCTCGATGGTCTTGCTGACCTCTTCTTCGGTTTTGGTGAGTTTGTCGCGGCAGATCTTCATGAGGACGGTGGCGCGTTTCATCTTCTCGGTCAGCTCATCGACGCTGACATTGTCGTTTTCCAACTGATCGACGATCTCTTTCAGCTCCTCAAAGGCGGCGGTGTATGTTAAGGTTTCTTTCATTTTTTGTGATTAGTGAATAGTGATTTGTGAATAGTGATTTGTGACTGGTGGCGTTAGATTTTCTCGTCTCAGAATTGGACGCCGAGGCGGATGCCGGCGAAGTGGTAGAGGGCGTTCTGGACAGCATTGGTGGAGTAGGCCGAGAAATCCTGCTCGTCGGGTCTCGGGATGGTGTAGCGGATGTCGGTGTACTGGTTCTTGTAGCAGGCGGCGAGCACGAGCGACACCCTGTCATTGACGTTGATGCGCAGTCCGAGGCCGGATTCGCCCATCGGACCGGTGGAGGTGCCGTGCACCACGCGGTCCATCTTCTCGGGCACCGACGAGACGTACCACTTGAAGGCGTAGCCTGCGTTGAGGTAGAAGATCGGCTCGAATTTGGTGTCTGTGAAGTTGACGGTGAAGTTAAGGTAAATGGGGATGAAGGCCGTGTGCCTCCAGAATTCGAAACCCGCACCGAGACTCATCTGGAAGTATGGATTGAACTGGTAGCCAATCTGTTGGTCGATGGTGATGTCGAAGTTGCGGTTCTGCACGGTCTTCAGCTCCTCGCCGTTGTCGTCCTGCAGATGGAGTTCGCCCAATCCCGTGGCATAACCTACGGAGGTCATATAGACGAACTTGCGGTCGGGGGTCATGCGTCGTTGGGCGTACCCACTGACGCAGAACAGGGCAGCTATGAGGAAGATGAGTGTCTTTTTCATAACGTATTCGGTTGGTTGATATTTACTTGTGAGGATTTGAGCATTTCCCTTGCGGTGGCCACGGCCGACTCGGTACGGCTCTCGCCGCTCATCATGGTGGCAATCATCTGTTCCCGCTCGGGCATGTCCAACTCTTTGATATTCGTGAAGGTACGGTCTTCGGTTGATTCTTTGTAAACCAGCAGGTGCTGTCCGCCGCAGGCCGCAATCTGCGGGAGGTGTGTGATGGCGATGACCTGGTGCTTTACGGCCAGTTGGCGCATCATTTGCCCGACCTTCGAGGCTGTCTCGCCCGAGATGCCCGTGTCGATTTCGTCGAAGATGATGGTGGGCAGGTACATCGAGTCGGTGATGATGGACTTGAGGCAGAGCATGATGCGCGACATCTCGCCGCCGGATGCGATGCGGGCGATGTCGGCGGGGGCGACCCCTGCGTTGGCGCTGAACAGGAACGTGGCCGTGTCGTGGCCGGTCTCCCGCAGCTCCTCGCCCTCCTCGATGGTCACGGCGAAACGGCCTCCCGCCATCCCTAACTGATGCAGTCGCGCTTCCATGGCACGGACAAGCGCGGGCACAGCCGCCTTGCGCGATTCCGACAGCTGGACGGCCAGAGCCTGCGCCTCCTCTTCGAGACGGGTTACAGTCGTTTGGTATTCAGCGAGTTTCTCTTTTTCGTCGGTGTAGGTGGAGACTTCTTGTTGTAAATTTTGCAACAGCAAAATCAGTGCGGCGTTGTCCTCCACGTGGTATTTGTTCTGCAGTGAGAAGAGCAGGTCGAGACGTTCGTTCAGTTGGTCGGTGAGGGCAGGGTTCACCTCCACGGCGTCGTTCTTGCGCGACATCTCGTAGGAGAGATCCTGCGCCTCCGTCGTGAGTTCGTCGATGCGTCGGTTATAGTCGGCGTATTCGGCTCCGAGGCTCTCCAACGCCCGGCACTCCTGGCTCAGCGACTTCAGCATATATAATATATTGTCGCCTTCCTGCTCCGAAAGGATGCGGGTGGCGTTGTAAAGATGCGACTTGATGGTCTCCGCGTGCGACAACTCTTGGATTTTCTGCTCTATCTCCGTCTGTTCGTCAGGTTGCAGTTGCGCTTTCTCGAGCTCCTCGATGGTGTAGAGGTTATAGTCGTAGCGGAGGGCGGCCTCCTCGCAACGCTGTCTAAGCGTCTCGTATTCCGCTTTTTGAGTCTGCCATGTATGCAAAGCCTGCTGATAGTGCGACACCAGCTCCTGGTTCTGGGCGAACTGGTCGAGGAGGCGCAGGCGGAAGTTGGCGTTCTGGAGCATCAGGGTCTGGTGCTGCGAATGGATGTCCACCAGCAGGGAGGCGATGGCCTTGAGGGTGGCGAGGTTCACGGGTGTGTCGTTGATGAACGCCCGGGACTTGCCGTGCTCGTTGATTTCGCGGCGGATCAGGGTCTCGTCCTGATAGTCGAGGTCGTATTGTTGGAAAAGGGTTTGCAGGCTGAGGTGGCTCACGTCGAAGGTCGCCTCCACGATGCACTTGCGGGTTTTGTCGAAGAGCACGTCGGTGTCTGCGCGGTTGCCGAGAATCAGCGAAAGGGCGCCCATCAGGATGGACTTACCGGCACCGGTTTCGCCGGTGATGACGGTCAGGCCCTGGCGGAACGTGATTTCCAAAGACCTGATAATCGCATAGTTCTCTATTTGCAGGGAGGTCAGCATCGCGACTATTTGGATGCGGCGTTGATGGCGTCGTATGCGGAGGAGTTGGTCGGGTCGATCTGTTTCATGATGTTGATGACCTGGGTCTTCTCCGACGGCATACCCTCCTTGAAGATGTTGATGATTTCGTCCTTCTTGGTGTTCAGGATGATGCGGACGACGGCGAGGTTGGACTTCTGCGCGTTGACCTGTTGCAGGAGCTTGAGGCTCTCGAGGATGATGGCGCGGCCCGCGTCGGGGGTCTCGTACATCACATCCAGACCGAGGCGGTGGTATTGGTAGTAGAAATCGTGGAGTTTGCTATACGTGCTGTTCGTGAAGTTCTCGGTGATCCAGTAGCGGTTGCTTTGGCCGCTCTCCGCCACGTTCCAGCCCGTCTCTTTCTGGTTCAGGTTGACGATGTTCTGGCACTTGGAGAAGTAGGGTGAGCCGCCGTTCTGGGAGAACGAATCCAGCTCCACCGCGATGAAGAGGTTGAGGTAGTAGGCGATGAGGGAGGTGAGGTCCGACAGGTTGGTGCTTTCGTCGTACTCCAACGGGTCGCCGTCGGCGTAACGGAATTTCACCTTCTTGTCTTGGAAACTCAGCAGGGTGGTCTTGTAACTGGCTTTATACACAGGGCGTTGCAGCACCAATGTCGCCGTTCCCTCGTATTCGTCGCCCGACTCTTTGGTCAGGTTGATGGTGATGGAGCATTCGATGCGCTCGTTTTGTTTCAGGTTGTATTGGCACCATTTGCGGTCGTGAACGAACGTGTAGAGTTTCTGCCGCATTTCGTTGTAGCGCTGTTGGTTGCCGGAACTTGAAATCTGGTTGGCGTTGATGGACACCGAGCACTGGAAGTCCTGGGCGTTCAGCGACGAGAGCGCCACCAGCATAATGATGAAAAGTCCGATGATGCGTTTCATAGTTGACTATATTTTTTATTGTTGGATGTACATTTGGGCGGTTTGGAGTATTTCTTCGGCGATTTCCTGTTTGCTTTTGAGTTCGCTGGCGAATTCGCGGCCGTCTTTCGCGAAGATGGTCACCTGGTTGGTGGCGGTCCGGAATCCGGCACCGGCGGTTCGCAGGGAATTGAGAACGATGAGGTCGGCGTTTTTAGTATGCAGTTTTTTCTTGGCGTTTTCCACTTCGTTCTCGGTCTCCAAGGCGAAGCCGACAAGCAGCTGCCCGTCCCGTTTGGTCTTCCCGACGGAGGCCAGGATGTCTTTCGTGCGTACCAGCTCCACGGCCATGCCGGCCTGCTCCTTCTTGATTTTCTCGGGTGCGGGGTGCGCGGGCGTGTAGTCGGCCACGGCGGCGGACATGATGATGATGTCTTGCTGGTCGGCGATCTGCATGCACTGCTGGTACATCTCTTCGGCCGTCTTCACATCGATGCGGCGGATGTTGGGATGCTTAGCGGTGCAGTTAGAGGGACCGCTGACGATGGTGACGAGGGCGCCTTTGCGGGCGGCGGCCTTGGCCAGACAGAATCCCATCAAGCCGGAGGAGTGGTTGCCGATGAAGCGCACGGGGTCGATGGGCTCGTAGGTCGGGCCTGCGGTGATGAGCACGTGTTTGCCTGACAGCGAGCGGTCGCCGGAGAGTTCCTCGTCCACGCGCTCGAAGATGTCTTCGGGCTCCTGCATTCGTCCGCTGCCGGTGGTCCCGCAGGCCAGGAAGCCTTCGTCGGGGGCGAGGATGCGGCATCCGCGTTCGTGCAGCATCCGGATGTTGTCCTGAACAGCGGTGTTCTCGAACATGTTGCTGTTCATGGCGGGTGCGATGAACACGGGTTTCTTGACGGCGAGGAAGAGGGTGGAGAGTGCGTCGTCGGCGATGCCGTGCGCGAACTTGCCGATGATGTTGGCCGTGGCGGGCGCGACCACAAGGGCGTCAGCCCAGTCGGCCAGGGCGATGTGCTCGACCTCCATGGTGCGGTTCGGGTCGAACATGTCGGTGTAGAGGCGGTTCTGCGACAGCGGCTCGATGGTCAGCGGGGTGACGAACTGCAGGGCGTTGCGCGTGGCGGTCACACGCACCTCGTAGCCGTTCTTCTTGAACAGCCGGATGAGGTACATCGTTTTGTACGCCGCGATGCCGCCGGTGATGCCGATGACCACGTGTTTGCCCATAGCTTGCGGGTGCTTATTCGTCAACGTCTTTGAAGTAGATCTGACCCTCCTCGAACTCGTGCAGGGCGAGCTGCGTGGGCTTGGGAAGCTGCTCGTACATTCTCGACAGTTCGATCTGCTCGCGGTTCTCATAGACCTCTTCGCCGGAACGGTCTTGCGGAGCCTGGAGGTGCGAGTTCTCCTGGAACTCCTGCTTCAGCTCGGCGGCGATCTGGTCGGCGCGCTTCGACATGATCACGATGCTCTTGTAAAAGTTGCCCGTCTCCTTGTCGTATTGGCGGATGTCCTTGGTATTGGCATAGAGGTCGATTTTCAGTTTCTTGTATTCTTGCGCTTTCATTAATAGGGATTTATTATGACTTGATTTTGTATTTTTCCAGTTGTTTGGTGACGTCCTGAGCGATTTTCTCCGTCTCTTTGGCGTACTTGCAGTCGGGGTAGTTGAGAAGCAGCCGTTGGCAGGCTTCGAGGCAATCCCTGAGGCGTTCGGGTTTCTTGCGCTCGGTGCTGCGCTTGGCATATTCGTAGTTGTTGAGCACCAGGCAGTAAACGGCCTCGGGCATGAGCGGGGAGTAGGCGTACTCGTTGAAGAAGTTCTTGGCGGCGATCTGGCAGGCCTCGTAGTGGTCGGTGTTGTAGTAGAGCTTGACTATCTCGAGGTCTTTGCGGGCCAGCTTCAGGCGCAGGTCGTCGAGCATGATGTTGCACTCCTCCACGTGTTTGTTGTCGGGGTAGGCCGACAGGAAGGCCTTGATCTGCTCGATGGCGTAGTCGGTGTTGGTCTGGTCGAGGCTGTAGTCGGGGCTGGTCTTGTAAACGGCCTGGATGCAGCGGAAGAAGGCGTCCTCGGTGTGTTCGGAGTTGGGGTACCGGCGCACGTAGTCGCGGAAGTGGAGGGCGGCCATGTTGTAGTCGCCGTTCTGGTAGTAGGAGTCGGCGAAGAGGAAGAGGATGGTGTCGGCGCGGGGAGTGCCGAGCGACAGGGGGTAGAGCTCTTGGAAGAGGCCGGCGGCGGAGAGCCACTGGTGGTTGTTGTAGTAGCGCATGGCGCGCTCGTAGTTCTGGTCGAACGTCTCG
>Ga0247611_10009259_pt1 | contig 11886 bp, 9 predicted proteins | sample 177DNAGHGhighgp2_FD_192422 | JGI IMG/M metagenome (GOLD analysis project Ga0247611, IMG submission 192422) | Sheep rumen microbial communities from Palmerston North, Manawatu-Wanganui, New Zealand - 1770 DNA GHGhigh gp2 | ecosystem: Host-associated > Mammals > Digestive system > Stomach > Rumen ... | reverse complement strand
CAACAGACGTGTGATGAACACAGCGGTGAGGAAGGAGGAGATGATACCGATCATATAGGTAACAGCGAAGCCCTTGATAGGACCGGTACCGAAGATAGCCAAGATAGCACCGGTGAGGAACGAAGTCACGTTCGCATCCACGATGGCGCTGATGGCCCCCTTGAAACCGTCCTCGATAGCCTTACGCATGCCCTTACCTGCGCGCAACTCCTCACGGATACGCTCATAGATCAGCACGTTACCATCGACCGCCATACCCATCGTCAACACGATACCTGCGATACCCGGCAAGGTCAGTACAGCGCTGAACGAAGAGAGGATACCCACCAACAGGAAGACGTTACATACCAAAGCAGCATCGGCAATCAGACCCGGGATCCAACCATAGTAGAAGATCATGTAGATCAGGATCAGGATGAAGCCCAGCGCGAAGGACCAGAGACCCGACTGGATAGCCTCACGACCCAGCGACGGACCTACCACGCTCTCCTCGATGATACGAGCAGGAGCCGGCATCTTACCCGACTTGAGGGTATTGGCCAAGTCTTTTGCCTCTTCTACGGTGAAGTTACCGGTGATCTGACTGTTGCCACCTGCGATCTCGCTCTGTACGGTCGGGAACGAATAAACGTATCCGTCCAGTACGATAGCTACCGACTTACCGATGTTATCTTTGGTCAGACGCTGCCAGGTCTTTGCACCTTCCGCGTTCATCGACATCGATACATTTGCATAGGCACTCAGCTGCGAGAAGTCTGCACGTGCGTCCGTGATCACGTCACCTTCGAGGCTTGCACGACCGTCACGCTGCGCTTTGAGCGCTACCAGGTTATAATATGCGTTTGCCTCATCGATAGCCTTCACCGTCCAGTAGAAACGAGCGTCACGCGGCAGAACGGCTTTTGCGATCTGCGAGGTGAGCATAGCGTTTACCTTGCGGTATCCGTATAATGCACGGTACCCACGACCGGACCACGATAAGCCTGACCGGCTTGGTTGATAGACGGGTTGAGGATAGCGAAGAGCGGGTTGCTCTTTTTGTACTCTGCTACTTGAGCAGCTTGATCCGCCTCAGCAGCGGTGCTGTCACCTAACAACTCAGCGAGCTCAACAGAGTCATTTACCATTTGGTCATTTACCATTTGGTCATTTTCCGCAGCTTTCGGAGTCTCTTCTGCTTCAGGAGCGGAAGCAGCAAACTCACGGTTGATCTGCGCGAGCATCGGCAGCAACTCGGAAGCCTCATAGGTCTCCCAGAACTCGAGGTTAGCCGAACCTTGGAGCAGTTTACGAACACGCTCCGGCTCTTTGATACCCGGCAACTCAATCAGGATACGACCCGGTTGAGCCAATTTCTGAATATTCGGCTGAACAACACCGAAACGGTCGATACGCGTACGGAGCACGTTGAACGAGTTCTGGATTGCACCGTCCACTTCTTCGCGGATCACTTTCTCCACTTCTTCGTTGGTCGAAGTGAGAGTCACTTTGTCTTTCAACTCGAAAGTCGAGAAGATAGAAGCCAACTGGCCTTCGGGATCAATCTCTTTGAATGACTCAATGAAGAGCGTAACGAAGTCCGCACCGCTCGATTTCTGTTTCTGTTTAGCAAGCGCCAAAGCCTCTTTGTAGTTCGGGGTCTGATTGTGACCGCTGAGCGCATCAAGAATGTCCGGTACGGACACTTCCATCGTTACGTTCATACCGCCCTTCAAGTCCAGACCGAGATTGATCTCTTTCTCACGGCACTCTTTGAGCGTGTAACCAAACCAAACTTTCTTAGCAGCAATGGAGTCCAGATAGAGGTACTCTTTTGCATCATCGCCTGCCGCATACTCTTTGGCCTTCTTGTCATAATGACTGGTTACCAAAGAGAACGACAGATAGAAGGCGCATACCAACGCAAGGCACACCGCCAAAATTCTAACAAGTCCTTTGTTTTGCATAATAGTTTTTTGTATTTAATTTTTATTTATATGCATTATTTTCCGTGTGTACGCAACCGGGCATACCTGCGCACGACACACAAAAAGTGCGCAAAATTACAAAAAAAAAATGAATTGCGCAAGAAAAAAATGGAAAAACTTGCGTATTTGCAAATTTTGTAGTACTTTTGCAGCCGTTTTTAGGAATAATTATGAGTGAAACAGTAGATAAACGTACGCTGACAGCCATGTACCGCCGTTGGGCCTACATGGTGATTGCGATCGCGGCATCGGCCTTTTTGTTTACCCGACCGGTATTCAATTTTCAAGACGATAAGGGCATCATTTATGTCCGCAGTTTTTCGATGGATCAGACCACTTTCTATGTCACCCAAACGGATTTACAAACGGGCAGGCAAGAGGTAGTGGCGACCATGTCGGTGAAGTTGCTGTATTACTGCAACAAACTGATGCTGTGGAGTTGCATCCTCTGTTTTTTGTGCTTCTTCAGCAACCAAGGACGCATGTGGATTGCGCTTTTCACCGCCTTGATCGGCGGGGCGTACTATGGGCTGATGCTCTATTACGCACTCAAGATGTCCGACCTGCATTATGTGACGCTCTATCCGCATCTGATATCCGTCCTTCCGGCAGTAGTGATCGAGATGATGATTCTGCTCCGACATAACATCGTCGGTTCGATGCTCTACCTCGACGAGACAGCCGGTACGGAAGAGTACAAAGAAGCGTAAAAAAACAAATCAGGCGCCCGATTGGACGCCTGATTTTTTGTATTCGCCAAGTTTGGCGAAACCGATTAAAGTTGCGGACCTGCAGCAACAAGTGCCTTACCTGCTTCGTTCGACGTATATTTGTCGAAGTTCTTGATGAAGCGCGCAGCGAGGTCTTTTGCTTTCTCCTCCCACTGCTTAGCGTCAGCGTAGGTGTCACGCGGATCCAAGATATTCGGATCAACACCCGGCAGAGCGGTCGGTACTTCGAAGTTGAAGTACGGGATCTTCTTTGTCGGAGCGCTCAGGATGTCGCCACCGAGGATCGCGTCGATGATACCACGGGTGTCGCGGATCGAGATACGCTTGCCGGTACCGTTCCAACCTGTATTAACGAGGTATGCCTTCGCACCGGATTTCTCCATCTTCTTAACCAGCTCCTCTGCATATTTGGTCGGATGGAGCTCCAAGAATGCCTGACCGAAGCAAGCCGAGAAAGTCGGGGTCGGCTCGGTGATACCACGCTCGGTACCTGCCAACTTAGCGGTGAAACCGCTCAGGAAGTAGTACTTCGTCTGCTCCGGAGTCAGGATCGATACAGGAGGCAGTACGCCGAAGGCGTCAGCACTCAGGAAGATCACGTTCTTAGCAGCCGGACCTGCAGATACCGGACGAACGATCTTCTCGATATGGTTGATCGGATAACTTACACGGGTGTTCTCGGTTACGCTCTTGTCTGCGAAATCGATCTTGCCGTTCTCGTCAACCGTTACGTTCTCAAGAAGGGCGTTACGACGGATAGCGGCGTAGATATCCGGCTCGGACTCTTTGTCGAGGTTGATCACTTTTGCATAGCAACCGCCCTCGAAGTTGAACACACCCTGATCATCCCATCCGTGCTCGTCGTCACCGATAAGCAGACGTTTCGGGTCGGTGGAAAGGGTGGTCTTACCGGTACCGGAGAGACCGAAGAAGATAGCGGTGTTCTTGCCTTCCATGTCGGTGTTAGCCGAGCAGTGCATGGATGCGATGCCCTTCAGCGGCAGGTAGTAGTTCATCATGGAGAACATACCTTTCTTCATCTCACCACCGTACCATGTATTGAGGATAACCTGCTCACGGCTCGTGGTGTTGAAGGCAACACAAGTCTCGCTGTTCAGACCGAGCTCTTTGTAGTTCTCTACTTTTGCCAACGAAGCGTTGTAGATCACGAAGTCCGGCTCGAAGTTAGCCAACTCTTCCTCACTCGGCTGGATGAACATGTTCTTTACGAAGTGAGCCTGCCATGCAACCTCCACGATGAAGCGTACAGCCATGCGGGTGTCTTTGTTAGCGCCGCAGAAAGCATCTACTACGTACAGGTTCTTGCCGCTCAGTTCCTTGATAGCGAGCTCTTTTACTTTTGCCCAAACGTCCTCCGACATCGGGTGGTTGTCGTTCTTGTAACCCTCGGTGGTCCACCAAACGGTGTCCTTCGAGTTAGCGTCCATCACGATGTATTTGTCTTTCGGCGAACGGCCGGTGTAGATACCGGTCATCACGTTCACCGCGTTCAGCTCGGTGTTCTGACCTTTTGCGTAGCCTGTGAGCTCCGGCTTGGTCTCCTCTGCGAACAGATACTCGTACGACGGGTTGTGTGCGATAACGGTCGCACCCTTGATACCATACTTGGTAAGATCTAATTCTTTCATTTTAGTATATATTTTGTGATTTTTAATAATTCGTTAATAAACCGGCTACAAAATTACTACATTTTTTGCAATTGTGCAAATGTAAAACGCTTTTTTTAAGAAATTTTCTTAAAATTGTACAATTTGTTTGCCAAATCCAACTTTTTTTTGTAATTTTGCAGTCCGTAATGGATTTTGAACGCTACAATAAGGAGGATTTGCAAGCCGCTCTGCAGGTGTTACGCAACGGAGGCATCATCGTCTATCCCACGGATACGGTGTGGGGTATCGGCTGCGATGCAACGAACGCCGAAGCGGTTGCCAAGATCTATGCCCTCAAGCAGCGGGAAGACAGCAAGTCCATGCTCGTGCTGCTGGACAGTCCTGCCAAGTTGCCGTACTATGTCGGTGAAATCCCCGATGCGGCGTGGGCGATGTTAGAGGCCGTGCAGGATGCCGAAGACACCAAACCCCTGACGATTATCTATCCGAATGCCCGCAATATGGCGGCGAATTTGATTGCCGAAGATGATTCGGTTGGCATTCGCATCACCAACGAGCCGTTCAGTAAAGCCCTCTGCGCCCAACTGAAACATCCGCTTGTATCGACCAGCGCGAATATAAGCGGTCATCCGACGGCGCGGTTCTTCCACGAGATAGAAAACGAGATTCTGGAAGGAGCCGACTATGTTTGCCGGTTCCGGCGCGAGGATGACTGTCCGCACGAGCCCAGTAGTATTATTAAGATTCATGCCGACGGCACTTTCCAAATCATTCGCCCATGACGCTCCGACGCAAACAACAATTATGGTATCTTACCGCCGACATCATCAGTAGCGAACTGGTGTGGATCTGTTTCTTAGGCTTCCGCTGGATGGTGTACGATGGTCGTATGTCGCTATTGAATGAGGTGCTCGTTCCGGCGTTCAGTTACTGGCTTCCTCTGTTGGTCTATCCGTTCATCTGTCTGGTGGTTTACTACCTGTCCGGTTACTATCTGCGTCCCTTCCAAAAGCCCTTATGGCGCGAGTTCCTGCGCACGTTAGGCTCGGCAGTCGTCATATCGTTGCTCTTTTTCTTCATTATCATTATAGATGATAACGTCGATTCCTACAACCAATACCTGACCTCCCTGGCGGTGCTGTTCGGACTGCAGTTCACGCTCAGCTATATCCCCCGTCTGACGATCACTCTTCTCTCCCGTCGCCGCGGCGTTCAGCGCACGCGCATCGTCCACTCGATGAAGGAAGCGGAAGAACTGGTAACCGGAGAACAAGACGAGGTCATTATTGACCTGCCCCAAGACTACACCGACCGGCAGTTATACGAACTCATCGCGCGCCTGTACCCGCTCTCGTGCGAAATAAGTATGGTTCCGCGCGTGTACGATATGCTTACCGGTGCGGCGCGAATCGGTCATCTCGACCGACCGTCCCTGATCCGGATCACCGAGTTCCATATGTCTGACTCCGAGTTGTGTACCAAACGTGCGTTTGATGTAGTAGCCTCCGGAATAGGTCTGATCCTGACCTCACCGCTTTTCGCTTTGATTGCGTTGCTGGTCAAGTGCAGTTCCAAAGGTCCGGTTTTCTATGGTCAGGAGCGCATCGGACAATACGGTATCCCCTTCCGTATCTTTAAGTTCCGCACGATGATCGACCATGCGGAAGCAGACGGTGTACCGCATCTGACCAAGGACAACGATCCGCGTATCACCTCCGTCGGACACTGGCTCCGCAAATACCGCCTGGACGAACTGCCGCAACTATGGAATATCCTCCGCGGGGACATGTCCATCGTCGGTCCGCGCCCTGAACGCGCCTATTTCATTGAGCAGATCATGAAAGAGGCACCCTATTACTGCCTCATCTACAAAGTGCGTCCGGGCTTGACCAGCTGGGGTCCCATCCGCGTCGGTTACACGGATACAATGGAAAAAATGATCGAGCGCCTGAACTGCGATATCGTCTATGTAGAGAACATGTCGCTGCTGCTCGATCTCAAGATCTTATTCTTCACCATTGGAGTTATTATTCATGGAAAAGGACAATAAACTGACATACGACGAGGCCCTGCAAAAGGCGGAAGCCATCATTGCACAATTGGAGCAATCCGAGGCCATCAGCATGGACGCCTACAAAAAAGCGGCAGCCGAAGCCACCGCACTTCTTAAATATTGCAAATCCGAGATTGAGGGTATGCAAAGGGATTTATCTTAGTCCATCATACCATTTTACTTTCATTCTCGCGACCATTTCGCGACCATTACGGACGTCACTGGTAGGTGTGAGATCGGATGTATCTCTGTCTTATCAGTTCGTTTATCACACTTTCGTATCTATCAGAAATGCAATGCTAAACCTAAACCATTGGAAGAAGATTGCAGGGTTAGATCAAGGGGTGACGCGGCAGCTTTGCGATAGGACTGCCCTATAGCAAGGCATGGAACAGATACGACTACTATCTCACTTCCGAGAGCGATCATGGCATATCCGATTTGTGCGTTAATAAGATTTGCATTCGTATAGGGGCCGTACTTATGCCGGTGTACACCGTAGTAGTACCCGAGAAAGCCGCCCGTGAGTACCGTTGCTGTTCCTATGCCGAAGAGACTCCAACCGGCTTTCCATAACGCGTTGCCTTTTTTATAACTCTTTTTTATTTCCTCGCATCTCCTTTCCGGACCGCAATTCCACTCTTCTATTGTTTTCAGTGATGCCTTTTTGCGCTTTTGACCGATGGCGAGGCAAGGTATGGAAGCCACAACCGCTCCAAAACCAGCCCCCAATAAACCTATACTGGTTATGGGCATTGCTAATGAATTTTTACTACCCGTTGGTGCATTTACTACCCCTTTCCAAAATAGTATACCTCCAATACATTCCGCTGACAAACCTGCACCAAACAATCCCCAACCGGTTTTCCAAAGGGCATCGGCTTTCTGGTAGTTAGTCCACGCTTCCATGCACGCCTCATTCGGTTCTGCAGGTTGTACCAAAGATTGCGCATAAGATGGCAAAATAGATATACAAACTAACAATAGAATGGTGATGAATTTATTCATAATCGTATTATTTAGAGATTATTTTTTAGATAGATTATTCATGTGATGCCCACATAGTGGAGACTTTTGTGCTATATTTATCCAATTGACCGCTGTCAATTATTGTATTAATGGCATTTGCGATATCGTCAATGGTCATCTCCTGGCGTTTTTTGTCGGTAATTTTCTCCAGCGATGAGATTTCAAAGGAGCGTATCTCCGAATATAGTGCATTGGCAGTACAAAGGACCGGTAGATCCTTCAAATTGGCATTGCAAATATTCCCCCACTTTTCTTTACGCGCCACACAATTTTCATCGCCGTGGATGGCGGTGTAAGGGAAATATGTATAATACTTCTCGTGCAAGGCTAACAACTTCTCTTCCGTAGCCAATTCGCAAAGATCGTATTTGTACTTTTCCGGATTCTGTGCCCATCGTGCATTTCCGAAATACGGTTCGTTTTTATAGCGCTTGGGACATTTAGGAATACTGTCATTCGTTGTGATGATCCATTCTTTGTATGTTTCATCGGCATACCGGAAGATATAGAAACTGTATTCTTTTTCTTCGAGTAACTGCGGTGGATCACAACTGATTGCAAATACTGCAATGAACAAAAGGAATAATAATCTAATTGTTTTCATGATATTGATGTAATATTGTTGTTTGCACGTATAGTTTATTTCTATATATCTGCCCCTATGAAGATGAGCTATGTTTTTGATAAATTTTCCGATTGACGCTGCAAAATTACTGTTTTTTTTCGATATGCGCAAGAAAATCGTTCTAAATTACACAAAATCGCGCTCTTTTCAATTTTTTAACGTATGTTTGTCCTATTCTTCTGCGTGTAACACGCATGGTATTGTTAGGAGTGCGCCCAATACCAAAGCAAGAATTTTTGTTTTCATTGTGATTGTTTTTATGGTTAAACATGTAAAAAAATGCGGCATCAAGTGAATGACGCCGCGAAATTACTGCTTTTGTTGGGATTATCCAAATTTTTTAGATAGACAAATGAAAACTGCTAAATCGTTGATTTGCAGAAAGATACGCAATGTTAATAATAGACAAATTACGATGGTTGTTATCAGTTAACACACTCATTTTCAATAAGATACATCCGTAAGTCCTTTGCGGTAGTTCCTAACTTTTTAGCAACGCGTATTTTTAGAGTTCCAATACTGGAATTGGACCTATACAACAAGTCTGCAATTAAGTCATATTTACAATCCAACAAGGTTAAAACGCACAATCGTGTCTCTGTTTCATTCAATTTATATTTGGTATGCAATTTAGATGCAAGCATATAGAATCTTTTATCAACAATGCTGCACATTTTTTTGTACTTATTCCAATATATATTTTGTGGAAAAGACTCTGCTTTAATGATTAGTTTACAGTTCTGCTCTACCTCATCGGTTATAGTTCTTTTGTGCTTTTCTATATCACCTATAATCTTTTCATGCTGCGCCTCTGCCTCCTTGTTCTGTATGGCTAAGTCATCTACTTGCTGCGAAAGTAAAGCATGTTGACGACGTTTCCAATGAATATATGCATATATGCTTGCGCCACCAACAACTAGTGTTAATAATATTGCATATAGCCATTGATAATCCGGCTTGCGATGCAAGTCTTGATCTAATAACTGAACCGCCTGAGATAATTTACCTTGGCGATCTTTTAATCTCATCTGTATGTCTGATCTGTCAGCTGCAACTTTTCGAATTGATTCTTTGGATTTGCTTTCATCATCATTTGTCAGGATATATAGCGCGTTATGAATATCCGATATGTTTTGTGACTTCTGAAGCAGCATCTCTGCATAATAAACTGCAGAATCTTTTTGATGTGAGAACGAATATGATTGGGCAAGAACCAGTATCCCGAGAGTATTGTTGGCATCCGATTTAAGTAATTCTAATGCTTTCTGCCGTGCAGAATCATATCGTTGGCTGCGTAAGTATAACTCACTTTCTAATTCTAGTATTTTCAAACGGAAATCAATGATTTCACATTCTTCTAAAATCCCGATTAACGTATAAGTTGACTCTTCATCGGATAACATCGCTTTCTCAAAAGCCATATCATTTAGCAGATAATAATAAGCGATAGTGTCCCCACTTCTGAGGAAGCAGTCTGCAGAGTGGGAGAACATGTTAAATGACAATTGGAACTCACCTGCCAAATGACAAATATCACCCATATTACTATACACACGGCCGAGAATATGGTAATCATGCGTGCGTGAATGAGTGGCGGCGATGAACACCTGCATGGCTTCTACGGGGTTCTCTTTTGCCCGAAGCAACTTGCCGTAGTGATAGCAAGCATGAGAGAAAGTACCAAGTGACGAAGTACGATGTACGAAGGAGTTCAGTGTCTCATAGGCTTGCGCCAGCGTCGCGCTATCGCCTTCGTCTATGCCGTACATCTTCCCTTCATGCCACAGGCTATCTGCTTGAGCTACAATAGACTGCGCCTCACGGATAGAGCGAGGTGTGCAAGCCGTAAAAGCACAAACTAACAGCAGATACAATATGTAATAATTCCTATGCATTGGACGTGCAAAGAACTTTCTCGTGTTGTTCTTAGGTCGTTCTTAGGTCGTTCTCGGGACTTGGTCCCGTGATGGTCGCGTTCTTGATACGATACACTCAGGTTATACTAAGGATACCATACTTAATCACTCCTCGCTGAAATGCACGAGGACGTGGCGGTATGAGTTGAAGATCTTGGATTTGGAGACAAAACCCAGGTATCGTCTGTCTTGGTCCACCACCGGCAAGTTCCAGGCACCGGTGTCTTCGAAAATCTCCATCACTTTCTCCATCGGCAGATCAAACCGCAAGATAGCAGCCGGTGAGGTCATGAGCTGACCGACCGTGAAGCGCTTATAGAGTCGTGGTTGGAACATGATATTTCGTACCTCGTCGAGCAAAAGGATACCTTTGAGGTGTCCCTTTTTGTCTATCACCGGGAAGATATTGCGTTTGCTCTCGCTGATCACTTTGACCAGTTCACCCAGCGTCATCTCCGGCATGATCGCCACGAAATCCGTCTCCAGTACACTATCCATCTTCAACAAAGTCAGCACATTACGATCTTTGTTGTGGGTGAGCAGCTCGCCTTTCTGCGCAAGACGCATCGCATACAAAGAGTGCGGCTCGAAGAGCATGATCGTCAGATAGGAGACCACACTCACGATCATCAGCGGCATGAAGAGGTGATAGCCGCCGGTCAGTTCCGCAATAAGGAAGATACCGGTCAGCGGGGCGTGCATGACACCCGACATCAGACCCGCCATGCCTACCAGCGCAAAGTTCGACTCCGGCACAAAAATTCCACACATATTCATGACGCGTGCCGTCACAAATCCCACGATGGCACCCATGAAAAGCGAGGGTGCGAAGATACCTCCGACACCGCCACCACCGTTCGTCGCAACCGAGGCAACGATCTTCAAAAGAATGATGAGTACGAAATAACCGACGACGATCATTTGCGTATTCAGGGTAGAGAGTCGGGCATAAAAGTCCGTAGGAACGATATATTTCTGCAGCGGGCTGTTGTTGAGCGCACTGAGACTGTCGCCGTTGATGAGCTGGTGTATCACATCGTAACCCTCACCGTAGAGCGGCGGGAAGAGGAAGATCAGAATACTCAGCGTCACGCCACCCACAAGGATCTTCAGCCCCACGGAACGCACATTATGCTTCATCCATTGCTCGAGTTTGTTCATGCCCCGCGTGAAATAGAGGCTTGCCAGACCGCAGACCGCACCGAGAATAAGGTACCACGGAATACGGCTTACGGCAAAATCCTCGATGTACTTGAGGGGGAACATGGGATCGGTGCCGGTAAGGATATACGAGATGGCCGTAGCGGTCACCGACGAGATAAGCAACGGCGCCACAGAGGTCATGGTCAGGTCCATCATCAGCACCTCGAGCGTAAAGACCAGACCGGCAATAGGCGCTTTGAAGATACCGCCTATCGCACCGGCCGCACCGCAGCCGATCATGAGCATCATCGTCTTCTGATCCAAACGGAAGGCTTTGGCGAGGTTCGAACCGATGGCGGCACCGGTGAGCACGATAGGTGCCTCGGCTCCGACCGATCCACCAAAACCGATCGTCAGACCGGATCCTACCACCGAGGACCACATGTTATGCGGCTTGATGATGGATTTGCGTTGCGAGATAGCATAGAGGATCTTGGTGATACCGTGTGAGATATCATCCCGAACGATGTACTTGACGAAGAGCGCCGCCAGCGTGATACCGATAATCGGCGTGATGAGGTACCACCAGGTATGCTCACCGGCAATCAGCTGCTCCTCTACCAAGCGCTGAATAAGATGAATAAAAGACTTCAAGATAGCCGCAGCGGCGGCAGAGAACATACCTACGAAAAAGGAGAGCAGAAGGACCAGGTTCTTCTCGCTGATGTGACGTTCCCGCCACTCGATCATCCTATCATACCACTGCGTCATTGTTTTGCCCCTTCCGTATA
>Ga0247611_10009257_pt1 | contig 11891 bp, 2 predicted proteins | sample 177DNAGHGhighgp2_FD_192422 | JGI IMG/M metagenome (GOLD analysis project Ga0247611, IMG submission 192422) | Sheep rumen microbial communities from Palmerston North, Manawatu-Wanganui, New Zealand - 1770 DNA GHGhigh gp2 | ecosystem: Host-associated > Mammals > Digestive system > Stomach > Rumen ... | reverse complement strand
CTTTGATTCATAAGTAGAAGTTTGAATAGGATGTCCACAACATTTACAGAAATCCTCAAATACTTCATAGAAACAAGTGTGTTCATGATTCAACATTACTGAGTTACTTGCTCCCATAATACGACCTAAATTATTAATAGCATCATTATTTCCAGCACTAACACTCTTTCTTCCATTGTCACTAGCAAAATAACCAATATTATCAAAAGAATATACATATCTATAAATATTTCTTCTTGTAGACATTTGAACAGGGAATACATCATTAGATCCTAGTATAGACCATTTTTCCTTATCAGCTGGATAACTACCATGAGCAGCCTCTATAGCTGATTGTCTAGTAGGACTATATACTTTATTATCCGTTCCAGCCTGTACATACCAATTACCATAATTTCTATAATAACTACCATTCTTAAATGACTGTTTAATATAATTAACATCATAATAATACAATGTTGCAGCAGCACAGTCTGACTGTGATTTACTATCATCAACAAACTGACAAATTACAAATGTTCTAGTAGAAACATTCATTCCTAAATCTCCCTTATTGGAACTTTGTGCATCAGTTACATACACATCAGTTCCAACAGAAGACTTATAACCATAAGTATCTACTTTATTCTTACATAATTGAACAGTTTTACCATCAGTTCCTTCATGAACATCTACACATTTGTTATTATCAGTTGCTTTCAAACCAACAGATTCATTTTTTCTATCATTAGATACCAAATAATTCTTATCTCCAATTATATTCATAAATTCTAATTCTTCATATTGGAATCTAGCAAATGGTGCAAACTTAGTATCTATAATAGTATAATCTGCTTTTACACTATTAAATTTATCTTTTTTAGAATTATCCTTAATTTCATAAGCATATCCAGAACCATAAGCAATATTCTTACTTAATTCAGTTTCACCTGGATTAAATGTATTATTTTCTAATTTTTCATTATTAGTCATATAGAAGTTTTGACAAGCAGCCATATCAGATGCCATCTTAGCCAAATCTCTACTTCCATTATTCAGAGTATTAGCAGAGCTACTTATAACACTAATAATAGAATTACCATCCTTATCAGCTATATTATCAGCGCTCTCACCCTTTATGTCACAAGCATTTTTTAATTGATCAAATACCGTTTCCGGAACCCAACATTGTCCATTCATAGCAGATTCAGATAAACTACAATCATATGGTTCACAAGTTTTTATATCTGTTTTATAAGTAAAATCAGTATAAGCATTACCACTATTACCATTATAATCAAAACGAGAATACTTACGAACATCATCATTTGCTCCAACAGTAGTAGTATCAACCACATCAACAGAAACAGTCTTCTTTTCCTTAGTTATTTGAATAATTCTAATCATACCATCACATTTTTTAGAACTAAAATAATATTCCTTACCATCTTGTTCCAATATTGTTTTCTCTGTACTACCTTCAGATTTAGGACAAGCATAATATACAGAATAAGTACCCCATTCGTCCTCATAAACCTTATCATATACTTCATATGTAACATTTTGTTTAGTAGAACTTTTCTTAATCAAATTATTAATTGCAGTATACTCATTGTATTTATTATTTGCATCAACCATATCATGAGATAATTTATCAATCTTCTTAGTATAACCATCTACATCAATATATGTTGTAACACAAGTTCTATTACCACTTAGATAAACTGGTTTATCTATACTGAAGTATGAACCAGCTCTTACAGCTTCAGCCCCAGTAAAGTTTCTAAATGCTGAAAATTCAAAATCCCAGTCTTCCTTACAACTTACTCTACAAACAGAATTATCTTTAAATTGTTCCAAAGCTATTTTATTTCCAACAGCATCCACAATTTTATCAGTATTAGTTAATGGAGAAAGATTTATTTTACTTTCATCTTCATCATATAATGTTGTTTTATCAACATCTACAACACATGTTTTATATTGTTCTTTTCCATCTATCATAGCTTCATTAACAGAATATACATCAGTTTCTTTTTCATTAGTTGGATCACAAGCCAAATCATAAGTTTGTTTTACACAAGACTGCATACAATACTTTTTATAAACTTCACTATTTTGATCAGTTATAAATTGACAACAATCCTTATCTAAGAACTCTTGTAACTTTTTCTTATCACTTTCAAGCTCACTGAATGTATATATATCACATTCACGTGTTTTATCGCTCTTAACCTTAAACGTTAAATATAAAGTTGAAATATCATCATCATTATCGAAAATTATCATTCTTTGATAATTTTTAGATTCATAACCTTTAGCTGGTTTCAACAAAGCCAATTTAAGTCTACCACTACCAGCATTAAAATCAACTTTAAACTTAATAGCATCAGCATGATTTAAATCATCTATTTCATTAAATCCTACAGTAAATTCAAACGTTCCATCCTCATTAAATTTATAATTTTTATACTCAGTAACATATTTTGTTTTAACAGGAGTAATCTTTAAATTTTTAATTCCCTTAGGTAACTCCAATTTACCTGTTACTGTAGCCGTTTTTTCTTCATAATTATAATTAAAATCAACTGTATCTAATCCAATATTATAATCTTGTTCAGTATACGCCACATCATCATTTTTTGATGCAACATAATAAGAATTCAAATAATTAACAATTAAACTAGTAAGACCCGATTCACTTGCGTTATTAGAAAATAATACAGGTGAATTTTTATATTTTTCTACACTAGCCAAATTCAAATCAATAGTTTGCTTAGCATTCACTTTACTTCTTACATAATCAGCCATATTTCTATATTGGTGATAATAAATCCAATGATCGTCATGACTGTTTTCATTAACATTTAAAGCACTAGCATCACCCAAATCATAAGAAATAATACGTAGAGCCACATTCGCTGCAAATAATTGATCCATATTACTCTTATATTTATTCTTGATTAACTCTTGTGTTACTAACGCAGCTGCTTTTTCAAATTCTGGTGTTTTAAATTTTGTTTTTACATAAGGTATTCCATAAACATTTACACCATCTATTTCAGCAGATTCATTCTTATTAGCTGGGTTCGTTACTTTAGGAGCAGTACCAGAAGGATCCAAACATATTGCATTATATGATTTTTTAGTTGTACACTTTTCTGACGGTACTGGAAAAGCCATAAACTGAGACATACCCATACCCCAACCGTACATATAAGCATAATATCTAGTACCATTGGCATTTTCAAAAGCACCCCATCTATTTACAATATATTTATCACAATAATCATCAGCAGTAGATAGAGTAACACTTCCAACTGTCTTCTTACCTATTTCACTTGGAGTAGTAGAAGTTACCTCTGAGCTTGAGCCACCCTCATGTTCATCACCAGCAACATCAAAGTCTACAATAAATGGTTTCCCACTATTAATTCCATTTAATAATACTCTTAGTTTTAACACATATTTAGTGCCACTTACATAGCCATAAACTTCAACAGTTTGATCACCAGTAGTTGGTGCTATACCAGTAATCTCACATTGACCATTTTTCATAGAAGCTGTAACGATTGAAGAATTAGATGATTCACAGCTATCAAATACAACTCCATTTCTAGAATATATTGTACTCTCTCCTACATATATTTTATTATAAGAATATTCTTTATTATCAAAACTAACAGTTGTCTTAAATATAGCATTATATACTCTCCTATTAGCATCAACAACTTCTCCAGGTTGATAATTAGTTGTTGTTCCATTTAATTGCCATCCTAAGAATTCAACTCCATCTCCAAGTAATGTAGGTGTAGCCTCAATATTAGGTAAGGTAACCTTTTCATCACTAAGAATAAAGTACGAATCATTTCCTAAAGGAATCCAATTACTTTGAGCCTTAACTATAGCTCCTCTAGTATGAATCACAATCCCTTGTTTAGTTTCATAGCAAGCATATAGTTTATATTCACCAGTACTTTCAGGATAATATCTTGTGCCCGCACTAATCATATCCTCTGTTCTACAAGCCTGATAATAATTCCACCCCTTAAATTGAACAGCTTTATCAGAACTTCCAGTCGCATCACAATTAGGTAATATTATACCTCCGCCAGTATAATCGTACTTAAAATCTCCTTTTTCATCAGTTTTCCAACCGGCACTAAGCTCACATTTACCATAATTTCCAACAATCAAAGTAAGATTGGATTCAGCAGATACAGTACCTTTTAAAAACACTCTATTAAGTTTTCCATTTTGATCTTTAAAATCAACTTGACCAGCAATATTTTTTGCATCTTTTGAATAAAAATCATCTCTAACTTTTATAATACAACTAGAAGCACTCGCACATTCAACAATAACATATTCACTTCCCGTACTAAGTGTTGGTGCACTTACAAGTTCTTTCATATTTAGACTAGTTCCTAAATCAATATAAGAACTTTGTCCTCCACCTTGGAATTTATTAAGATAAAAACTAAAATTAGCTTCAATTCTCTCAACAGAATACTTAAGTTTAAATACTACATTCTTCGTTGTACCATTTTCACTATATTGACACTTTATTTCTTCACTTCCGCCAGCATTTGAAGCATCATTTTTTAATTCAGCAATATATTTACCATTCTCATTTCTAACATTGAAATATTTCAAATTACTAGTATCACATATCAATCCAGGATAAGTATCCGTATTTGCGAATATTGTACTAGCACCGCCAACATTTTTTTCTACGGTTTCATCGGCAAATGAAAATCCAATAAAGGATAAGAAAACAATAATTCCAAAAATAAACTTTTTCATTATTTAGCACTTCCTTTCCTTTTTAACACAACTACTGTAGCAACAATTCCCAAGACTACAATAATTATAACTAAAACATATTTATGTTTTGTTGCAGCAGTAATAACATTATCACCCTCATTATTCTCCTCTAATAACATCTCTTCTTCCTTTTGACTTGCAATCTTGTTTTTATAATTGGTTACACTAGTATAAAAATTATCATAATCAACTTCATTAAACACAAATTTTTGACACATATAATAATCCTCAACACCATCACAAACATCATAAGAAGAATTATAATTATACATTGGTAAAGTTAATTTTATAGTTCTAACCTTTTCAGTCAAGCAATTATAACTATTGGGATAAATATCTATCTTATAATTTCTAACCTTTGATACATCTTTAATCCTAATAGTTATACTACCATCTTCATTAAGCATCGAATAATTCAAATCCTTACTATTAATACCATCTGATAGTTTAAAATCCAATTCTGGGGATACATTATATATTTTCAGATACAATACATAAGCATTATAAACTTCTCCGCCAGAATCTTCTTCTCGAATATAATCTGTTTCATATGTTGCTTTTACTTTAGAAGCCAATTCCTTAAATCTAACTCTATCATTCAAAGTACAATTAGAAGCTTCAACTTCCATAAAAGTCACAAACATACAGGCAAAAAACAATAAAATATAAACATATTTTTTCATAAAGCACCAACCTTATTATCTAATTATTATTTTAACATCATAATATAAAAATAACAACCATAAATTACAATAAAAAAAGCTCAAAATAGAGCTTTTTATCCTATTTAAACGGCAATCTAAACGTTTTATTTTGTCCATTAATATCAACTGTTGTATTATAATCAACAAACTTACATTGAGAATATATGCCTTCTTTTTTCACCACTTGTGAAATACTCGAACTATCAGCTTGACAAACATTATTAACATTTCCAAATAATCCTTCATTTGTTAATGTTTCCAAATATTTACTTTTATAATGAACAAACGTTGGTTCTTCATTAGGATTTCCTTCCACATAATCAGTTTGATTATAAGGAATACCTTCATTTTCTACAGCCACTAGATTATTCAAACCATACTTAGTATTATTTCTAACATAGCGATTGGCACTACCATTAGACTCTCTAATCTGTTTTATAACACTAGGTGTTAATGTATATGAATACTCAGCTCTTGTATCTCCATTGGATAAGTTTGCATAAGCATTTTCACCAAATTCAGATATTTCTTTACCAAGAGCACCACCTACCGCAGACATATTATGAAGTTCTCCATCATATAATATATTAGTAGAATCACTCCAATTTCCCGTCAAATTTTTCAAATCATTCAACGAAACAGTAGAAGCATAATATCCTAAAGTTCCACCACTAGTACTAGAATTTACCATATCCCTATTTCTAGATTGAGAAGCATATTTTTCTCCTAATTCATCTATTTTCTTTTCAATTTCATCTTTCAATTTACCATTAGGATCATCATAACCTTCATGTTCATAAATTGTAACTTCAATTTCTTTACCACAACAAGCACAATACTGTTCAAACAACTCGTAATAACAAATATGACCACTATATTCAACAACTGAATTACCATTTCCACTATTTTTGCCTAATTCACCGCGATATTTGCTATCAACATTGTTCGTATTTACACTCATTATTCGGCCTAATCGACCATTTTCATTAAAGTATGTTCCAATATCTACAAACCAATAACGATATGAATGAATACCAACCGGTGACGCAAATGATATTGGGAATACACCAACTCTATCTCTCGCCAAAGAAGATGCCGTACTACCTATTTCACTCTTAGCTTCACTAAAATCTTTAGCCCACATACTCACTATTGATCCGTCTTCTTTTCTGCCAAAATAGAAATTTCCATAGTTTTCATAGAAACTACTATTTGTTATTGATTGTTTAATATAATTAACTGGATAATAGTACAAATCTAAGCTATAACAAGCTTCTTCCATTGGGGAATCATTATGGAATAAGTTCGTCGATCCAGCTTGATTATAAGCCTTTAAAGCTTCAGCTTTTCCTGTACCAATAGCGCATAAATATAAACGTTGTTTATCGGCTGTTATTTTACCCCCACCTTCAGAATCATAAATCAAATTACCTGAATATTGTTTTCCTGATGAGCTACCATTTGCCCAAGGTGATGATGATTGATAAGCAAGAGTTCTTAATTTGTTGATATATAACACCCTATTTTGTCCATTTTCAGCATCTTCCCCACCAGATTTATTAAAATCTCCAGGTTTCAAACCAGACAATCGCTCATTTTTCTGATTATCAGTAACAATAAAATTATTAACCCCCAACATTTTCATATAATCAGTCTCATCATAACCATATGTAGCTTTTGGCAAATAAGGTGCATCAACCTTAGGATCAAAGGTATTAATAATAACATTATTAGTAGCATCATGTTTATTTAAAAGTATACCTAAACCATTGTTATTACCTCTAGTATCACTAGGATTATATATAATAGGTATTGCACTATCAATAGTTCTAGTTTTTATTTCTATCATATCCCCAACCGATACTAAATAGTATTCCGTTTTAGAATCAAATTCCGTTTTAAATGACGACAAATCACTAAAATTTTTAGGATCAGAATAGTTAAAGTTTAATACACTAGTGCTGCCACCACTCATATCCGGGAAATTTTTAGGGGCAGTAGTATTAGTAATATAGAATTGTTGACAAGCAGCCATATCATTAGCACGAGAGGTTATTTCACTCTTATAAACACCATTGACTCTTCCTTCTGCCTCTTGCATAGCAGCATCATACTTTTCTCCACTACCTAATAACACACAATCAGAATCCATCGAACTTGTTGATGCTTCCCAATTATAATTTGGATTTACAACATAAGTTAATTTAGCTTTATCATCATTAGTTGTCTTATCACCCATTCCTATTTTTTTATTATCTAAGCCATAGCCAACACGGAATCCATAATTATTATTATCTTGATTACCATTACATCCGCCACCATATTTTTTATAATTTAAACAAGCATTTTTTAGTGAATTATTAGCAGCTACCATACTATCATATTTCGTATCACAACATACACTTTCATAATCATTAATACTTAACGTTAACATAGAAGTATAAGGATTATTCTTACCTGTAACATAAATTTTGCCAGCATTATCACCCTCAATAACAAATTCATATTCTTGTCCCAAAGTAAATTTATAAGGACATATCAGAGTATAATCAGATATAGCCGTACTATATTTTAGTTTATCAATTACATATTGAGTTTCTGCATCAGCTAATTTTTTCGCAACCGTTGATTCCATCAACCCTTGAACATCAGATCTATTCCTAAACGCTTCAGCACTACTTTCAACCTGATCTATAGGAAGAGAGAAGTTTTCATATATAGTAGTCGGATTACCATTAGCATCAAAGCCTTCATAAGAAAAAGTTCCAGAACAAGTACCTTTAGCACACATATAATCACTATCAACTGTTTCTTTTTCCTTACCTTCGTCAATATTAGTTTGATTTTTCATAAATTTCCTTAATTCACATGTTTCATAAGCACTTTCAACACCATATTTATCCAAAGTTCTGCCTCTTGAGGCTGATGTAGGACACGATTCCGGTGTAGAACCACAACTTACTTCTTTATGAGGAGCCCTAGTAGTAGCATTAGTAGCTACAGCACCACCACGGGTCACTGTAGTTATGTTAGCACCATTTTCTAAGCTATAAACGCTAACAGGAGCATCTTTCGTGTTTCTAGCAAACCCTTGATCACAATCCCCGTATTCTTCACATTCAAATACAAAATCTTTTTTATATTGATCACACTTACTCTTTTTTTTGCCAGTTTCGGGGTCAACATATTCTACAGAATGCGCACAACTTACTGTACCAGTGGTAGATTCAGTTTTATAAACAATACACCACTTATCATCAAATCCATGATCACCTTCTTGATTATGAACAATTATGATATTACCATTATCATCCTTATTCCAATAATCATCTTTCGTTGCAATTCCCTTACTTGCTTCACCAAGCAATACATTAGCTTCCTGATATGTATTATAAGCAGCTCGTTCAGCTTTACTATACGCTTTCATCTGTTCAACATACAATTCATAATCAATATATGTTGTAACACAATTTGTCTGACCTTTTAAATACAAATCCTTTGTTAAATCAAAATATGTTCCAGTAAGATTGTTTGCAGTACTATCTTGCCCAACAAAATTTTGGAAAGCCGAAAATTGGAATTCCCATCTTTCAGAACAACTTATTCTACAATACCTGTTAGAATTATAATCATTTAAATAATATGAATTACCATTAGCATCAGCTTCTTTGAATCTTTTTTGACCTTCTATTTCATAATCTAAATGACCATTATTATCTAAATAAGCTTCTCTGTTAAAATCAACATCAACAACACATCCACCATAATGATCATAAGCAGAGCTATACTTATCAGTAGGATTTCCATTATAAGCTTCATAAACCAAATAATTATCTACTTGACTTGTATTTTCAGGATCACAATGCAATTCAAACCCCGTAACCGTACATGTTTCAGGTTGAGGACATATATCTTTAACAGAAGGCAATTTCTTTTCTTCATTAGTTAAAGAATCACAGCAACTATGTTCCTTAAAATATTTCTTATCATCTGCATTTAATGATCCACCAGCTTGTACTTTTTCCACTAGTTCTTTACAAGATTGACATTTTTCTTCATAATACTTTTTATATACTTCCGGAGCTCCAGATTGATTCATTTTTATCTTAATATCATCACAACATAACGCTCCATCATCTTCTATACCGCCAGTTTCAATTTTTTCTTTCAAGAAAGATTCCAATTCATCAGCAGTTTTCAATCCACTAATTGTTTTTTTATTATTATTTAATACAAAAGTACAACTATTGTCACATAAGGCATTATATACAATTGGATGAGCATTTTCTATATACCCAGCTTGGTATTTACTTGGAGGAATATAGTCTTCAAAGCAGCATTGCTTACCACTCCTCAAATTTGCACTCATATATTCTTTTTCTTCACCTTGAAGGTTTTTAAAAATACTCCATGCCTCTGTTTCATCTTTTACATTACTAAATTTATCTTTTACAATATTCAGTAAAAAATCACAACTACAATATTTATCAAAAAATTTAACACCTTTTTCAGTATTTCTTATCACATACTTGCTAGAGTCTTTAGCATCTGGATATAAACAACATTCTTCAATTTGTTCCTCGTTATACTTTTTCTTTATAATTTTCCATGCCTCATCAACACTAGTATTATTCTCAATCAATTCATAAAATTCATCACAAGGTTCTTTTTCTAATTGTATTTTAAATGAAAATTGTAACCATTTTGGAGTTTTATCAACAATAATTAATCTCTGTTTTGAAACATTAGATTTTTCTGGAACCAATAACAAAGCAACACCAGCATCGCCTATAGGTTGTAATTCAACACTTGCAACGACAATTGAGTCTTCCAATTTTTCTAATTGTTTAGAATCAAAACTAAAATGACAATTTAAATTTTTACCAGAAACACTACAATCAGCCACAATATCTTTGGTATTTAATAACACTTGATTTTTATCATAATTATTTGGAATTACGTTTTCAAAAGTAACATCAAATTCGCATTTTTTATTTTCACAATTATTAAAATTAGTAATTTTATATTCACTAGCAAATTTAATATTAGCCAATGTATTATAGTTAACCAATGGAGAAGTTCCAGTATTTTTAGCAGCATTTCTTATAGATACAACACTATTCATTATTCCAGAATCAAAAGCCTTTAAAGAATATTCACTTGTTGAATTCCATCCAATATTATTAGATTTATTTCCTGGATCTAGTCCACGCCAGAAACGACAAGTCATATCTTGATCTAAACCTTTAGGATTATTATCAGTTGGACACTCTCCTACACTTTGAACCCCGTTGTTAGGTAAGGCAATTGTTCTTACCCCAGACACTGCACCAGCATCGCCTTCTTTAGTTGCTTGTACTAATCCATTTAACATCTGATTATTAAATGAATAATTCTGAATTATATAATAACCAGATTCAGAATTAGTAACAGCATGGTCCTTAACCGGATCAATACAATATGCATTCTTAATCTCATCTTTTGACAATGACGAATCGGGTAATGCTTTAGAATCATGTTTAATGTATTCAAAACACTTGACTTCATTAATTGGTACCACATAATAACCTAAACCGGTTTTTTCACTAACATTACTATGTTTATCATCATAAGCAGCAGATGTAACGCCAGTATTATTAGATAATTCAAAAGCTTCATATTTTTCACATAATATTATTCCATTTTTAGTACTTGATTCCAACTTAATAATATTCGTTTTTCCTTTACTTCCAGCAGTTAGTTGCGTTAAATCAATATTATTAGTTTTTCCAATATACTTAACTGTATCATTTCTAAAGAAAACTAAAGATGTAACTAAAATCAAAAGAACAGAAACAACAATAACTATACTTCGTTTTTTCATCATACCATTACTTTTCATTTTCTCACCTTCTTCTTCAGAATGATAAAGGTAATAACACAGCCTATCAATACTATTCCAGCCACAATAAAATATTTATAATTATTAATTACATTTATAACACTTGTTAAAGATGTATTTTCATCGCCATCTAAAGATAAATTACTATCATTAGTATCTGAAATATTTTTCTTATACTCAGAAATATGTTGTCTAAAGTATTCTCCATCCATTTTAAAATTAATAAATTCATTACACAAATAGTAATCTTTAATATCCATACATTCTTCAAAAGAAGAATAATAGTTATACATTGGTAAAGTCATTTTCATTTTTCTTATTAAATATCCATGACAAATACCATTCCCATAAACATCAACTTTTACGTTTCTAACTTCATCTAAATCCATAACCATAATTCTAATGATACCATCATCGTCTTTTTCATAATCATATATGTACTTATTTATATTTTTTCCATCATTCAATACAAGATAAAAATCATTACTCATATTATAAAT
>Ga0247611_10009256_pt1 | contig 11891 bp, 10 predicted proteins | sample 177DNAGHGhighgp2_FD_192422 | JGI IMG/M metagenome (GOLD analysis project Ga0247611, IMG submission 192422) | Sheep rumen microbial communities from Palmerston North, Manawatu-Wanganui, New Zealand - 1770 DNA GHGhigh gp2 | ecosystem: Host-associated > Mammals > Digestive system > Stomach > Rumen... | reverse complement strand
CTCGCTGCACGGCGACGCGCACTACAGCAACCGCGGCGCCATCCTCTGCTTCGTGAATATCCTGTTTTACGCCACCTACCTCCTCATCACCCGCGCCGTCTCTCCGCGGTGTTCGCCGGTGACCCTGATGAAGTGGATGTTCCTTTTCTCGTTCCTGCTGAGCGTCCCGCTCGCCATCCCCACGGTGAAGGATTCCCCGCTGCTGTTGGGCCACGCGCCCGCCATGGCCTACGTCAACATGGGTGTTGTCGCGTTGCTCGCCACGGTGCTGGCCTACTTCCTGCTGCCCGTCGCGCTGCGCCGCCTCCGTCCCACCACCGTTAGCATGTACAGCAACCTCCAGCCCATTGTCACCGCCGCCCTCGCCATCGCCGTCGGACAGGATATTTTCACCTGGAATAAACCTGTAGCCCTCGTTCTGGTCATATTCGGCGTCTTTCTCGTCACCACCAGCCGCGCCAAAGCCTCCTAACCCTTTAACTCATTAACCTTTAACCTTTAACCATTAACCGTTAACCATGATTATCGCCCTTCTTATCACTCTAATACTCTTTCTCGCGCCGGATTTCTATATTTTCGGTGCGTTCCTGCGGAATGTGCCGCTGGTTTGGCGCATTCTCTTTTTCGTACCTTCCGTCTTGGGATTGGTTTCCCTGTTCGGGATGCGCTACTGCGGTTTCTCCAGCGTGTTCGGCACGATATTCTTGGTCGCGCTGCTCTGTTTCGCGCTGCCCAAGTTTTTCTTTGTGGTCATCTCTCTGGTTGCGAAACTGTTCGGGCTTTGGAACGCGACAGCTTATACTGTCGTGAACATCCTTGGCATGGTGGTGGCCGCCGCTGTCTCTATGATGGCTGTCTATGGTCTCGCTTTCGGATGGAAACAATTAGAAACCAAATATGTAGATCTCTATTTTGACGATTTGCCGAAAGCTTACGACGGATACCGTATCGCGCATCTCAGCGATCTGCACGTGGGCACGTACAAGGGGAAAACGGCGTTTGTGGAGAAGGTGGTTCGGCGCGTGAACGAGGAGAAACCTGATTTGGTGGTTTTCTCGGGCGACCTTGTCAACACCGACCCGGAGGAGATTCAGCCGTATGTGCCGTTGTTGTCGTCGTTTACCGCATACGACGGTGTGATTTCCGTCCTCGGCAACCACGACTACTGTCTCTACGGTCATCCCGAGCGTTGGTCGGATCCTCGCGAAGGAGGTTTGCAAGTGGCTGAAACAGAACGTTCTCTGGGCTGGGAAGTGCTGATGAATGAGTCGCGCATCCTGCAGAAGGGACCGGAACGCATCGCCATCGTCGGGGTGGAGAACACGGGCAAGCCGCCATTCCCGCAGATCGGGGATTTGAAGTCCGCCGTGAAAGACGTAACCGATTATGATACAGTGAAATGCGATGACAAGCTCTTCACGATTTTGCTATCCCACGACCCGTCGCATTGGCGCATGGAGGTGCTCCCGAAGACGGACGTTCCGCTCACCCTTTCGGGGCACACGCACGCGGCGCAGCTCAAGTTGGGCAAATGGTCTCCATCCAGCTGGATGTACAAAGAGTGGGGTGGTGCCTATCAGTCTGGAAACCAGCAGCTTTTCATTTCCGAGGGCTTGGGCGGCACGCTGCCGTTCCGTTTTGGCGCACGCCCGCAGGTGGTGATGATCACGCTGCATCGACGTTAGCTGTTAGCTGTTGGCTGTTGGCGGTGCGCTGGCGAGAAATTGCTAACTTGGACTTAGACTTAAACTTAGACTAATGACTTAGACTATGACTTTCGAGAACTCTATTCCCTACTTCCTATTCTCTATTCTCTATTCCCTACTCCCTATTCCCTATTCCCTAAACTCTAAACTATTAACCTCCTAACCTCTTAACCTCCTAACCGTTTTTTACGCTGCAATTGAAAATTATATTATTTTTGCAGGTTTTATTAAAGTGACAAAGATTGTAAATAACATTTTGATATTGAACATAATATGAAAAAGATTCTCTCTTTTGCGATTTCGATGGCTGCATTGTTCGGCGGCTTTTTGTGCGCCCAGAACAGCGATCCCGTGTTGATGACGGTGGGCAACGAGCAGGTCACGAAGTCCGAGTTTGTCAAAGCTTACCAGAAGAACAGCTCGTTGAGTGAGGCCACGGAGGCCGATTTGCGCGAATATCTTCAGCTCTACCAGGACTATCGGATGAAAGTCCAGGAGGCCAAAGCCATGCAGTTGGACACTGCCAAGGTGTTCCAGCGGGAGTGGGAAGCCTACAAGGGACAGTATGCGCAGCAGTATCTCATTGATACAGAGGTTAGTGACCAGCTGTTGCAGGAGACGGTCGAGCGTGCGCGCTATCACGTGCGCGCCTCGCACATCTTGATTCGTGTTGCGCCGGATGCGTCGCCTAAGGACACGCTCGCCGCGTACCATAAAATCATGAAAATCAGGGATGAAATCGTGAATGGACTCGATTTCAACGAGGCGGCCGTGCGGTATTCCGAGGATGAGTCGGCGCGTGATTTCGTGAACCCGCAGAACAACCGGAAACAGCCCGGCAATCGCGGCGAACTGGGCTATTTCTCCGTCTTGGAGATGATTTATCCCTTCGAGAACGCCGCCTATTCCATTCAGGTGGGCCAGGTTTCCATGCCGGTGCGCACCCAGTACGGTTACCATTTGGTCTATCTGCAAGACAAGATTCCGGCAATTGCGAAACTGTATGTGTCCCAGATATTTGTGAGAGACTCCAACGCTCTCAACCCGAAGGCCGACCATCAGGTGGCGATGAAAAAATGCGCACAGATCAAGCAGGAATTCCAGCAAGGCGTCTCCTTTGACGCGCTTGCCGCCAAATACTCCGAAGACATGGCCACCAAGGACAATGGCGGCCGTATGGAGCCGTTCGTGCCCAACCGCCGTCCTGGAAACTATGTCTCTGCCGCCATCAATCTCAAGTCCGGCCAGATTTCCGAACCGGTGCCTTCCGCCATGGGATGGCACATCCTGCGCCTCGACTCTCTGATCTACACCACGGTGAACGACGAGTTCGAGTATATGATCAAGAACCGCCTCGGCCGCGACGCGCGTTCCAAGAGAAGCAAAGAGTCGCTCGTGGAAAAGCTTAAAATAGAGTATAACTACAAGGAGAAAGGCCGTAAGGCGGCGATGAATTTCTTCAAAAAGAACCTGACAGAGAACTATTTCCAGAGCAAGCATGTCGCCATTGATTCGTTGGCGGGCATCGAAAAGCTGAAGCCGATGTGCACGTATGCCGACCAGACGCTGACGGCCCGCGATTTCGGCAAATACCTCTCCCGCTACCAGGGTGCCCAACTGAACACCTCCATGGCGAATTTCTTGGAACAGATATTTCCTAACTTTGTGAGTGAGAATATGTTGCGTTATGAAACTACGCAACTTATGACCAAATATCCCGAGTACCGCGATGTGGTGAACGAGGTCTATGACGGACTTTTGATCTACGAGGTCAATTCCCGCATGGTGTGGAATGCAGCCATTCAGGACACGGTCGGGGCGGAACGCTTCTATGAGAAAATCAAGACGCAGTTCCCCACTGGCGACTCGGCCAATCCCTACAAACCGTTCGAAGAGGTGCGTGCGCTTGTCATCAGCCAATATCAGGACTTCTTGGAGAAAGAATGGGTGGCAGAACTGCACAAAAAGTACCCCGTGAAGCTGAACGAGGATGTTTTCCGGACTATTTTGAAGAAATAACGTGAAACGTCTCGCCGCCATTTTCTGCCTTGCGATTGTTGTCCTCGCGTCGTGCCACCGGAAGGATGACCCTGTGGTAGCGCAGGTGTACCAGTATAAGCTGTATACCTCCGAAATTCGCACCGCTATGCCGGAGGGATTGTCGCAGGATGACAGCCTTGTGCTTGTGCGCGACTTCATCGACAGCTGGGTGAAGGAAAAGTTAGTGCTTCACGAAGCCGAGAAGAAACTCTCCCCGCGTGAGAAAAATTTCGACAAAGAGATGTCTGATTACCGTAATGCGTTGATAATTAACAAGTATTACGACAAACTTTGGATGGGCGACACGGCAGACAACTCCATTTCGGAGCAGGAAATCAGCGCGTTTGCCCGTAGCCTCGACAGCCGATACACGGTGGAAAAGGAGATTGTGCGTGTCAATTACGTCAAAATGCCTACCAGTTCTGCGGAACTTCCTCAAGTCAAAGCCATCCTTTTTGATGAGAACCGTCGAAAAGAGGAGAAAGAGTCGCTCGTGGCGATGCTCGGGGACACCATCGAATATCTGCTCGACGACGACGCCTGGCTCTATCTTGACGATCTTCAGAACGAAGTCTCTTTCGAGATTGACGCGCAGAAGGCTTCCGAACGGGGAAATGTGCTGCACATCGAAAAGGCTGTCGGCGACCAGACCGTCCTGCTGGCGATCCTCGATTACCGTTCGCAACGTTCTGTGAATGAGACGAAAGAGGAACGAGCCGCCGCCGGTATGCTCCTGATGAACCAACGAAAAGCCCAGTTTATCAACCAATATGTGCAGGAACTTTACGACAAGGCCGTCAAAGCCGGCAAAATCGTGCAGTAACGTGCAGTTAGCAGCTAGTAGTTGGCTTCGGTTCGAAGGTTTAAACCTAATACTATGACTTAAACTTAGACTTAGACTTAGACTTAGACTTAGACTATTCCCTTGGCCCTAACCCCTAAACTTCTAACCCTAAACCTCTAAACTTATCAAACTGAAATATGAAGATCTACAACAAATCAGCCAACCCGCTGCCGGCGTATGCGTCCAAAAATGCCGCCGGTATGGATTTGCGTGCGGACTTGAAGGAACCTGTCGTTTTGCAGCCGCTGGAACGCCGGCTCATCCCGACGGGTCTGTTCATTGAGTTGCCTGCGGATTGCGAGGCGCAGGTGCGGCCCCGAAGCGGCCTTGCGCTCAAGCACGGCATCACGGTGCTCAACAGTCCCGGCACCATCGACGCGGACTATCGCGGCGAGGTCGGTGTGATTTTGGTCAACCTGTCGCAGGAACCCTTTGAGATCCAGCCCGGTGAGCGTATCGCCCAGCTGGTCGTCGCGAAATTCCAGCAGGAGGAGATTACAGAGGTGGCCTCGCTGGAGGAACTGTCGGACACGGAACGCGGCGCCGGGGGGTTCGGGCATAGTGGGAAGAAGTAGGGAATAGGGAGTAGGGAATAGGGAGTAGGGAATAGGGAGTAGGGAGTAGGGAATAGGGAGTAGGGAATAGTGAATAGTGAATAGGGAATAGGGAGTAGGGAATAGGGAGTAGGGAGTAGGGAGTAGGGAGTAGGGAATAGTGAATAGTGAATAGGGAATAGGGAGTAGGGAATAGGGAATAGGGAATAGTGAATAGGGAATAGGAATGTATTTTGAGAAAATATTGAATATGAGAAAATTAGTGTTGTTTTGGGTGTTGTTGGGGGTGAGTGTGGCGTTGTGTGCGCAACCGGCGAAGAAGACGCGGAATGCAGCCTCGAACTCCAAGGAGGCGGTGACGGAACGGAAGATCTCGAGCCGCTTCAACATGGGGTTGCGGGCCTACTATACCGCCCAGTATGACGAAGCGGTGCAGATCTTTTCCGGCATTCTTTCGGACGCGCCCAAGCATGCTCCCTCATACTACATGCTTTCTCGGGTTTATACGGGGCAACAGCGGTATGTGGAGGCGGAAAGCGCTTGTCAACAGGCTGTTAAGCTGGACAAAAACAATATTTGGTACCAAGTGGCTCTCGCGGAAGCATACCTTACCAATGAGAATTTCAAGGCTGCGCTTCCGATTTGGGAGAAGGTGTGCCAAGAATTTCCCAACAATCTCGGGTATCTTTTCGCTTTGGCCCGTTGCTACGAGAAAACCGGCAATGCCGCCAAGTCTGAGGAGATTCTTGAGCAACTTGCGCAGCTGAAGGGTGAAAAATACGACTCGGCCGAACCGGTCGAGCCCGCCGATCCCTCTTCCGGCAGCAAGGTGAAGGGAATTGCGCTCTTGCGGGCGAAGGACTACGCCGAAGCCGTCGTCACGTTGGAACAGGCATTGCGCGAAGACGACACGGATTACGATGTCTGGGCAGCTTATGCGGAAGCGGTTTCCAAGTCTGGGCAATGGCGTAAACTGATTGACAAAGAGGAAGATATGACCATATTGTTCCCTCAGTCTGCGGCGCTTTTGGCGGCACTCGCGGACGCTTTCCTGCATGAGGGTCAGGATGAAAAGGCGGTGGAGTACTACAAGCAGGCACTCGCTTTTTCCTACGATGCGGAGCTCACAAAAGTCATCCGCAAGGGACTTGTTGACGCATACACGCGCCTGGGCGACACGGACAGCGCCGCCCGCTACCGTTAACCTTCCCGCCGTACATTTTGCAGGATGGAACCTGCTTTTTTTCGGGACAATTTATGTAAAAATTATGTACCTTTGCGGCCTGTTTGCTTATACAGGCAAGGGAAAATCTATGCATATCCTTTTGGGTTCAAAAGGATTTAGATTTCAGGCTGTTAGCGTACAGCTGTCCCTGTGTTCCCTTTCGTGGCGCGCCATGAAAGGAATAATTGAATTTGCCTGTTTTAAGCGAGTTTTTCTGCTCGTTTTCGGAATAAAAGACAACAAAAATTGGAGCCGCAAATCGCCAATACAAAATGTTCGGAGAATATCCTCCGTTGGTATGCCTTCAAGGTCTTCTACAACCGGGTTCCGGATGTGGATGAGGAGATGCGGGAAGATGGCGTGGAAACCTTTTTCCCGGTGGTCAGGACCTACAAGTTAGTGGACGGGGAGGCGGTGCCGGTCGTGAAGCCGGCGATTTCGTCGCTGATTTTCGTCCGCTGCACAGAGGAGGCGGTCATGGTGTGGCAGAAAAGGCTCTCGGGGCGGGTGATGCTCTACAGTCATGTCACTGACGGCGTGCGCCGCCCGTCGCCCATCGATGAGGAAGAAATGCGCGTCTTCCGGTTGGCGACCTCCGTGGAGGACGACCGGCTCGAATACCTCGACGTGGGCAGCATTGACTACCGCAAGGGACAGAAGGTCAGGGTCACCGGCGGCCCGTACAAGGACTGCGTCGGCTACATCAAGCGTGTCAAGGGCAACCGCCGCCTGCTCGTCTCCGTCGAAGGCATCGCGCTCGTCGCCACCTCCTACATCCCTTCGGAGTTCTTGGAAAATATTTAATGGTTTAGCGTTTAAGGTTTAATGAAAATCGCGATAATATGAATATTTCCGTTGCAGGAACCGGCTATGTCGGTCTTTCAATCGCCACACTGTTGGCGCAGCGTCACAATATCACCGCCGTGGACATCGTGCCCGAGCGCGTGGAGATGGTCAACAACAGGAAGTCGCCCATTCAGGACGAGTACATAGAGGATTACCTGGCGCACAAGCCGTTGCAGCTCCGTGCCACGTTGGACTGGGAGTCCGGCTATGCGGATGCCGAGTTTGTGGTCATCGCCGCCCCGACGAACTATGACAGCGCGAAGAATTTCTTCGACACCTCTGCCGTGGAGGATGTGATCGGCAAGGTGTTGCAGGTCAACCCGTCGGCCACGATGGTCATCAAGAGCACCATCCCGGTGGGCTATACCGCTGGCGTGCGGCAGAAGTTCGCCAAGGACGGCCGTCTGCCCGACATCCTGTTCGCTCCCGAGTTCCTGCGCGAGAGCAAGGCCCTCTACGACAACCTCTATCCTTCCCGCATCATTGTCGGTTATGACAAGTCGAACCCGCATTTGGAAGAGCGGGCGCACCGTTTCGCCGAAATCATCAGGGAAGCGGCTCTCAAAGAGGATGTGCCGGTGCTGTTCATGGGCACCACCGAGGCCGAGGCCGTGAAGCTCTTCGCCAACACTTACTTGGCGCTGAGGGTCAGCTATTTCAACGAGCTGGATACGTATGCGGAGATGAAAGGTCTTGACACACAAGATATTATCAACGGTGTCTGCTTGGATCCGCGCATCGGGACGCACTACAACAACCCGAGTTTCGGATATGGCGGCTACTGTCTGCCGAAGGACACCAAGCAGTTGCTGGCCAACTACGCTGACGTGCCGCAGAACATGATGTCGGCCATCGTGGAGAGCAACCGCACGCGCAAGGATTTCATCGCCGACCAGGTGTTGCGGAAAGCGGGCTATTATGACTATTTCAACCGTGGTGATTTTCGCGCCGAGGATGAAAAAGACTGTGTGATAGGTGTTTATCGGCTCACGATGAAGTCAAACAGCGACAATTTTCGGCAGAGCAGCATCCAGGGCGTGATGAAGCGGGTGAAGGCCAAGGGCGCGAAGGTCATCATCTACGAGCCCACGCTCAAGGACGGTAGCACCTTCTTCGGCTCGCTCGTCGTCAACGACCTTGCCGAGTTCAAGCGCCAGTCGCACGCCATCATCGCCAACCGCTACGACGCCTGCCTCGACGACGTGGCTGGGAAGGTGTACACGAGAGACATCTTCAAACGTGATTAACCGATAACCGTTATAGATATGAAAGGAATCGTACTTGCCGGAGGCTCCGGCACCAGATTGTATCCCATTACCAAGGGCGTGAGCAAGCAGCTGTTGCCCATTTATGACAAACCGATGGTCTATTATCCGATTTCCGCGCTGATGTTGGCCGGAATCCGGGACATCCTGATCATCTCCACCCCGTACGACCTGCCGGGCTTCCGGCGGCTGTTGGGCGACGGCTCCGACTACGGCGTGCGTTTCGAGTATGCCGAGCAGCCGAGTCCGGACGGGCTGGCGCAGGCGTTCATCATCGGCGAAAAGTTCATCGGCGACGATTCCGCCTGTCTCGTGCTGGGCGACAACATCTTCTACGGCAACGGCTTCACCCGGTTGCTGAAGGAGGCCGTGCGCACCGCCGAGGAGGAGAGCAAGGCCACCGTCTTCGGCTACTGGGTCGCCGACCCCGAACGCTATGGCGTGGCCGAGTTCGACAAAGAGGGCAACTGCATCAGCATTGAGGAGAAACCGAAGCAGCCCAAGAGCAACTACGCGGTGGTCGGGCTTTACTTCTACCCCAACAAGGTGGTGGAGGTGGCCAAGAACATCAAGCCCTCGGCGCGCGGCGAACTGGAAATCACCACGGTGAACCAGCGTTTCCTCGAAGACGGCGAGCTTAAGGTGCAGACCCTCGGGCGCGGCTTCGCGTGGCTCGACACGGGCACGCACGACTCCCTGAGCGAGGCTTCCACTTTCGTGGAGGTCATCGAGAAGCGCACTGGGCTGAAAATCGCCTGTCTGGAGGGCATCGCCTACCGGCAGGGGTGGATTTCCGCTGAGAAGATGCGCGATCTGGCCCAGCCGATGGCCAAGAACCAGTACGGGCAGTATTTGCTGCGGCTGGTTGACGAAGACAAATGATGACACGATAAAACAACGAAGCGATGGCATATCAAGACATTAAATTTCCGGAAGGCACGCTGTTTTTGGTGACAGGCGGTGCGGGTTTTATTGGTTCCAACCTGTGCGAGGCGATTTTGAAACTCGGCGGCAGGGTGCGTTGTCTGGACGACCTCAGCACCGGCAAACAGCACAATGTGGACATTTTCAGGGACTACCTGAACTATGAGTTTTTCCGTGGCGACGTGAAAGACTTGGACACGTGCATGAAGGCCTGCGACGGGGTGGACTACGTGCTGCATCAGGCGGCGTGGGGAAGTGTCCCGCGCAGCATCGAGATGCCGCTGTTCTACTCCTTGAACAACATCCAGGGCACGCTGAACATGCTGGAGGCGGCTCGCCGGAACGGTGTCAAGACTTTCGTCTATGCTTCGTCGAGTTCCGTGTATGGCGACGAGGCGCATCTGCCCAAGGAGGAAGGTGTGGAAGGCAATTTGCTGAGCCCGTACGCCGTGACCAAGCGTTGCGATGAGGAGTGGGCGAAGCAATACACCCGTCATTACGGCTTGAAAACCATCGGCTTGCGCTATTTCAACGTGTTCGGGAAGCGTCAGGATCCCAACGGGGCGTACTCGGCAGTGATTCCCAAGTTCATCCGGATGTTGCTTCACGGCGAGCAGCCCGTTATCCACGGCGACGGTCGCCAGAGCCGCGACTTCACCTACGTGGAGAACGTGATCGAGGCCAACCTCAAGGCGTGTCTCGCCCCCGACGAGGCTTCCGGCGAGGCTTTCAACATCGCGTATGGCGGCCGCGAGTACCTGATCGACATTTACGAGACGTTGGTGAAGGCGCTCGGCAAGGATGTCCCGCCCACGTTCGGACCGGAGCGCCCTGGCGACATCAAGCACTCCAACGCCGACATCAGCAAGGCGCAGCGTCTGCTCGGCTACCATCCCGAGTACGACTTCGCCCGCGGCATCGCCGAAACCATCGACTGGTACTGCGAAAACTTGTAGTGGGTGTCGCCTGCGGCGAGTTCTTCTTTCGCCTGCGGCGAATTTGTGGGTCGCCTGCGGCGAGAAATCTTGGAAAATCTCGAAGAAAATCATAGAAAATCAAAGTATTGTCTAATCAAACCCTAAAAAACAAAAAATCATGAACCTATTGAATGAACATAATCGAAAGTACAAATTCTTCGCTGACATTACAGGAGTGGCGATGAAAGTGTATAACAAGTATCACTATGGCTTGTTAGAATCAGCTTACGAGGCTGCTATGCGGTACCTGTTGAAAACTGATGGCTATAAAGTTGAAAACCAAGTATATCTGCCCATCTATTGGGATGATGTCAAGTTGGACCAGAATTATCGCATGGATTTGGTGGTTAATGAAAACATCATAGTAGAGCTGAAAACTGTCAAGTATGTGGTTGATGAGTATCGTAAACAGTTGAAAAACTACTTGAACATCACACATTTTCCGTATGGAATGCTCATAAACTTCTCTCCAGATCGTATTTATAGTGAATGGTATGAACGATTTCCAGATGGAACTATAGAACGAATCACCTTATACAAATAGTCTGCAAATTTGCTCTAAAAAAACTTTTAAAAGAGAAAAAAACTACAGTTGAATTATATTTTCTAAGATTTTCTTCAAGATTTTTTTAGATTTCTGCACGAAGTGCACCCTAATGCAATGCACGAAGTGCATCAAATAAACAATGCACGCAGTGCATAAAAAACAAACCAATTATGAAAGAAACCAGAATTTGTGTAATCGGCCTCGGATATGTGGGTTTGCCCCTGGCGCGGCTCTTCTCCACGAAATACCCCACCGTGGGATTTGACATGAACCCCCGTCGCGTCGAAGCGCTTATGGCGGGGCACGACAGCACCCTCGAGGTCGCCGACGACCTGCTGCAGGACGCCATCAGCAACCACGGTTTTGTCTGCACCAGCGACATCGAGCGCATCCGCGACTGCAACTTCTACGTCGTGGCGGTGCCCACGCCGGTGGACTCCGACAACAACCCCGACCTCACCCCGCTTGTGGGGGCGAGCACAACCGTCGGAAAAGTGATCGCCAAGGGTGACGTGGTCGTCTATGAATCGACGGTTTACCCGGGGGTTACCGAGGACGACTGCATCCCCGTGGTGGAGAACGTCTCCGGGCTGCGGCTGAACGAGGACTTCTACGCCGGCTACTCGCCCGAGCGCATCAACCCGGGCGACAAGCAGCACACGGTGGAGCACATCAAGAAGGTGACCTCCGGCAGCACGCCCGAGATAGGGGAGTACGTCAACGAGGTCTATGCCTCCGTGATCACCGCCGGCACGCACCTCGCCCCGTCCATCAAGGTGGCGGAGGCGGCCAAGGTGATTGAGAACAGCCAGCGCGACATCAACATCGCCTTCGTGAACGAGCTCTCCAAGATCTTCAACCGGATGGGCATCGACACGTTGGACGTGTTGGAGGCGGCGGGCACGAAGTGGAACTTCCTGCCGTTCCGTCCCGGGTTGGTGGGCGGCCACTGCATCGGGGTGG
>Ga0247611_10009255_pt1 | contig 11891 bp, 7 predicted proteins | sample 177DNAGHGhighgp2_FD_192422 | JGI IMG/M metagenome (GOLD analysis project Ga0247611, IMG submission 192422) | Sheep rumen microbial communities from Palmerston North, Manawatu-Wanganui, New Zealand - 1770 DNA GHGhigh gp2 | ecosystem: Host-associated > Mammals > Digestive system > Stomach > Rumen ... | reverse complement strand
GACGGCAAGGAGGTCGCACACCTCAAGGAGAGCCAGCGCACCGCCTTGCGCAAGGGGCACATCGGATTCATCTTCCAGAGTTTCAACCTCATCGACGAGCTCACCGTCGAGCAGAATGTGGAACTGCCTCTCAAGTACCTGGGACTGCCTGCCGACAAGCGACGAGAGATGGTCAACGAAGTGCTGCGGCGCATGAGCATCTCGCACCGAGCAAAACACTACCCCAACCAGCTCTCAGGAGGGCAGCAGCAGCGCGTAGCCATCGCAAGAGCCGTGGTTTACAGCCCGGAGCTCATCCTTGCCGACGAGCCTACGGGAAACCTGGATTCCAAAAACGGCAAGGAGGTGATGGAACTGCTCGCCGAACTCAACGACGAGGGCACCACCATCGTCATGGTGACTCACTCACAGCGCGACTCTTCCTATGCCACACGCGTCGTCAACATGCTCGACGGCTTCCTGGTCGAGAAGACGCAACTGTGACCGCAGCTGCGAAATCGCAGCAAAACTCATGTCTTATAATTTTCCCGTGCATTAAGCACGATAATATCACCGAGTTGCAATGATGACACAGCCACGTCAATGATGCGCCGTGAGGTGTCAATGAAGCTGCAGGATTTTGCGTATCAAAGCCACCACATCGTTGACGTCAAGGTTGCCACTGCTATCCATGTCACCCATCAGATAGGGCAGCACGGTGATCTTGCCCGACACATTGCGGCAACGCACACGGTTGCCCGCAGCGGTCGTCAGTTCGCCGTTGCGCAGATAGAGGCGGTAATCTCCCTGCACGTCGTCGGGAGCCTGGACCGTCAAGAGCAGCGACACGCCACCGGGTGCAGCAAACGGTTCCTGGACCGTGGCATCGCCCGTGATGACAATGGTTCCGTCAGGACCTGCGACGGTATGGACCTCTTGACCTTGCGCCGGATTGAACAGGCGCACATCTCCCATGATTTCAAAGCCCTGGGGCAACTGTATGATAGCGTTGAAGTGAGTGACATCACCAGCGATAGTCAACGTCACGGGGACTTCGACCCAGTCGCCATGTGACACCTCGGCATCGGCAATGGTGAAGTAGTCCACCGTGGATGATGTGGTATCCATTAGCGAGAATTCCCCGCCATTGGTCCACTTGACCACATTATCACTATAGTAATAATCATAGATTCCCGACTCGCTATAGAGCAGCGTGGCATCGTCCCAGGCGATCTGGTCGGGGGTCACCGTGCCCACATTACCCTCGACGATCCTGGAGGCTTCTTGGGTTGAATTCATCGAGAAGTTGTAGAAATCCTCGAGCCGTTGCGTGTCATAGGTCAGTAACTGGCCTGGGAAGGCCATGGTGCTGTCGCCATAGACCTGCATGCAGGCGATGGTGTAGCCATGGCCAAAAAGGTTGAACACGTGCACCGTCGTGTCATCGGCCTGGCGGATGTAGACGGGCACCGTCATCTCCTCGCCGCCAATCAGGGGGATTACGGGCGGGTTCCATCCCAGGTTGCCATCTGACGCCAGCGTGGACTTGGGCAAAGTGCCTGGATCAGGGCCGATGACCAAGTCATCGCTAATATCCCTCAAAATAGGCTTGCGCGGATCAATGGGCTTGGGGACAAGGCCACCGTGACCATTGGGAAAGCATTGGTTGCCCGGGCCTATCCATTCAATCAGCTCACTCATCACCGCCAGGCTGGGAGCATAGGTCTGAACTCCAGCGGGCAAAAGGCTTTCTGAGGCTGTGAATTTCTTGAAGGAATGGGTTCCGTTGGGCACGTGCAGGGTCATGTCGTGATAGAGCGGGGAGGACAGCATGGTCGTGTCGATGCCGATGATGCGGGCGTTGACGTAGTGGGTCACACAATCCTTGATCACGAGCACAAAGTCGCCCTGAAACTGTATTGAGCCATCGTCGAGCAGGGTGCCGGTCATGTATTCGGCGGGGGTGCTGTTCTCATCCAGCAACCCATTGATGTCGAAGGCCCAAACCGTGCGGCGCACATCGTCACGGGTGCGCCCGCTCGAAATGAATTCCTGCACATCGAGAGGCACGCCAAGGGAGATTGCGGCAGTGCCTGCAACGGGGTCGATGCCGATGGGGATATTGAAGCCCTGATACAAGCCACTTGCGATCAGCTGATTTTCGCTACTGCCCGTATTGAGGTTGACACCCCACCCCAGCTCATAGATCGTGTCGTTGATAGCAGTGATGTAGCCATCGTCCCACTCCATGTCATTGGCTTGAACGGTTACCACCCTGGAACCCAAGTAATTGTTAGGTGATGTACCCAAAACGGGGTCGGCCCACGAGGGGTTGTTGGCACCAAGTGCTCCACACAAGACAGCGCACGACAAAATTTTAGTCAGATATTTTTTCATAACAAACATAAATTACAGAATTAGTTAATTGATAAACACCATGTTCAGAAATGGTGCCTCAAGAAGGCTTCGGTCAGCTACATGATACTCACATTTTCCTCTTGCAGGCTGTTTCATCTCTACCGCAAATTTACACCCCTAATTGGCAATGCAAATCACCCACATCCCGTTTTAACATCTTTTTAACATTCCGCCACACTCAGGTAACAGTTTATCATCTTGAACGGGCAAACTTGCCCAAAGTGTAAAAAAATTAGACGTCATGGCGTATAAAAAGTTGACAAACGATGATTTTGTGAGCTAAAAACATGCCCAGACAACTGATTTGGTGTAAATTTGTGACAGCAAAAGCAAATTGAGCTTTCAACAACGAGTAAATAACACAAAAAGAACTTTTACAAAACAATAATCATTATGAAACCGCAAGCATTCATCCTCACCACGGCAATGGTCGTCATTGCAATCATCACGTGCATCACCTCGTTTATCCTCACCATGTGATGAACGTGTTCAACAACGAATAAAAAGATGATACTAACATCACGTATTAACATAACAAACACAACTGATTATGAAAACTAAACAGATTTTTTCAGCATTGTTGCTCATGCTGATGCTCTGCAACGCCAGCATGTTGAAAGCGCAGCAGTTGCCTCCCATCCCTGTTGACGAGGCTGTGCGCATTGGCAAATTGGATTGCGGATTGACCTACTACATCCGCCACAACGACTATCCCGAGCACCGCGTGAACTTCTACATTGCCCAGCGTGTGGGCTCCATCCAGGAGGAAGAGAGCCAGCGCGGTCTGGCACACTTCCTGGAGCACATGGCCTTCAATGGCAGTGAGCACTTCAACGGTGAGGGTCACAGCATCATTGACTACACCCGCTCGCTGGGTGTGGCTTTCGGTCAAGACCTGAACGCCTACACTGGTGCCACCGAGACCGTCTATAATATTAATGATGTGCCCAGCACCCGCCAGAGCGCCATTGACTCGTGCCTGCTCATCCTCAAGGACTGGAGCGGCGGCCTGCTGCTCACCGACGAGGAAATTGACAAGGAGCGCGGAGTGATCCATGAGGAGTGGCGTCTGAGCCGCAGTCCAAGCATGCGCATGCTTGAGAACAATCTCGAGACCCTGTTTCCTGGCTCCAAGTACGGCAAGCGCATGCCCATCGGACTGATGAGCGTTGTGGACAACTTCAAGTACAACGAACTGCGCGACTACTACCACAAGTGGTATCGCCCCGACAATCAGGCTCTGGTCATTGTGGGTGACGTGGATGTGGACCACATCGAGGCCCAAATCAAGGAACTCTTCAAGGACTGCGTGCTCGACCCCAATGCGGCCCAGGTGGCCCTCGAACCCGTCCCCGACAACGAGCAGGCCATCTATGTCATCGACAAGGACAAAGAGCAGACCAACAGCGAGATTGAAATCTGCTTCAAACACGAGCCCTTCCCCCGTGAGATGAAGACTGGCATGGAATACTATATTGTACAGTACCTCACCAACATGGGAAGCAACATGCTCAACACCCGCTTGAGTGAAAAGGCCCAAGAGCCCGACTGCCCCTTCTCCTATGCCTACTGTTTTGACGGCCAGTACATCTTTGCCAATACCATGGATGCTTTCTCTTTGCTCGCGCTGCCCAAGGAAGACCAGAGCGAAGCTACCCTGCAGGCACTGATGACCGAGGCCCTGCGAGTTGCCCAACACGGCTTCACCGAGAGCGAGTATCTGCGTGCCCGCGACGAATACATGAGCTGGCTCGAGAAGCGATACAACGAGCGCAACAAGATCAGCAACGAGGAGTATGGCCGCAAGTTCTGCAGCCACTTCACCGAGAATGAGCCTATTGCCTCGATCGAGCAGACCTACGAAATCATGAACCAAATGGCCCCCGTCCTCAACGTCGACCTCGTCAATAATATGTTCAAGGAATACATCGGCACCTCCGACAAGAACCTGGTCGTTGTCAACTACAATCAGGAGAAAGACGGTGCCGTCTATCCCACCACCGATGGCCTCAAGAGTGCCATCAACGCCGCCCGCAACGCCAAGCTCGAGGCCTATGTCGACAACGTGAAGCAGGAGCCACTCGTCAGCAGTCTGCCCAAGAAGGGCAAAATCGTCAAGGAGACCGCCAACAACACCTTTGGCTACAAGGAACTTGAACTGAGCAACGGTGTTCACGTCATCCTCAAGAAGACCGACTTCAAGGAGAACGAGATCATCATGAACGCCATCCGTCGCGGCGGGCAGTCGCTCTACGACGAGAAGGACTGGATGAATGCCATGTTGATGGATGCCACTATCTCGATGAGCGGCCTGGGCAACTTCTCCAGCACCGAATTGCAGAAGGCCATGGCCGGCAAGCAGGCCAGCGTGAGCTTCAACATGGGCGACTCCTATGACGAGTTCAGCGGCCGCACAACCGTCAAGGACCTGGAGACTCTGTTCCAGCTCTTCTACCTCAACTTCACCAAAATCAACAAGGACGAGAAGAGTTACAACCAACTCATGAGCCTGCTCGAGACGCAGCTCAAGAACAAGGACCTGCAGCCCGAGTCGGTACTCAACGACACCATCAACTATGTGACCAACAACCACAACTGGCGCTACAAGCCCATTCATGTTGAAGACCTGCAGAAGATGAATTATGACCGATCGCTGCAGATGATGAAGGACGTGACCGCCAACGCTGCCGACTACACGTTCATCATCGTGGGTGCCTTTGACGAGCAGACCGTGCGTCCGCTGCTCGAGCAGTATGTGGCCTGCCTGCCGGCCAAGAAGGTCAAGACTTCAAACTGGAAAAACATGTGGAGCCATCCCCATGGCGAGACCATCTGCCACTTCACCCGCAAGATGGAGACCCCCAAGGCCTACGCCAATGTGGTCTGGGGTGACGACAAGACACCTTACACGCTGGAGAACAGCATCAAGGCCTACTTCCTGGGTGCGCTGCTCAACAAGATCTATAACCAAAAGATCCGTGAGGATGCCAGTGCAGCCTACTCGACCAGCGCCTATGGCTACTCGACCTTTGAGGGCGACGGAACGCTCACTCCTGTGGTGGCCTACTGCCCCGTGAAACCCGAGTGCACCGACCTGGCCCTGAAGATTATCAAGGATGAGATGAACAATGCCTGCAACAGCATTGACCCCGTCTCGCTGCAAGAGATCAAAGAAAACGCCCTGAAGGAGCACGCCACCAACCTCAAGGAGAACTCCTACTGGTTCCATGTGATCAGAACCTACGTCCTTGTGGGTGCCGACAGGCTCACGGGCTACGAAGATATCGTCAATGCCCAGACGCCCGAGTCGATTACTGCCTTCGCCCGCAAGCTGGTCAATAACGGTAACCGCATCGAGATTGTCATGACTCCCGAACCATAAAACAAAAGACCAATAGTGATATCATGGCCCGCTCGAAATGTGGTGGGCCATGATACCACATTTTCACAATGATTTATAAGTATTCCAGTTATGATAATATCAAGCAAACACAAGACCGATTATGAAGGATATCCTGAATAATATCATCTACATGGCCAGGAGGTTCAAGCTGTCGACAGCCTTCAACTTGATCGGGCTGACGGTGGCATTTGCTGCCTTCTACCTGTTCATGACACAGGTCTTCTACCAGTTAAACTACAACCACGGTATCGAGGATTACAGGCACCTGTACCGCATGGAGAGCGACTTTGTCTTCAACGAGTGGCAGTTTACCGACATGATGAGTCGCCCCTTTGCCAGCGCCCTGGACAGCATGCCCGAAGTCGAGAGCTACTCCATCGCCTTGAACACCGAGATCAACAGCGCCGAGTTTTATCGCCTCACCTTCAAGAAGGGGGACCAGGAGGTCCGCTATACTGCCACCAGAGGCAACGACAAGGTGCTGAGTACGCTCACAAGCCAGGCACTGAGCGGCAGCATCGAGTGGTCGCCCGTTGACCGTGAGGGCATCATCATCCCTGCCAGCATCGCCAGGGAGTACTTCGGCACCACTGCCGCGGCAGGCGACTCGATGCTCTACTGCTACAAGGGGGAGGACGGTGAGACACTGACCTACCCAATGGCGGTGCGCGGCGTGTTTGAGGATTTCCCTGCTGCGAGCGAGCTTCAAAACATCATCTACTTGAACTTGGGTGACGAGGACTTGTACAACCCCAACTTCCTGTACAAGTGCATTGTCAAGTTCAAGGACTTTCCCGACGACATCGACGCCTTCGGCCAGCGTCTCAAGCAGCAGATCATCGACATGATGTACAGTGCCTACAAGCAAGCGGGCTATGAGGATGAGATTGCTGTCTTTACTAAGTCGGTCAACAATACAACGATCAAGTTCACACCGCTTGCCGACTCCTATTTTGAGCACTCATCGTTCACCACCAGCGACAATGGCTATGCGGCCATGCTCTATATCATGATTGCGGCCGCACTGCTGGTGGTGGTGATTGCCACCATCAACTTCTTTAACTTCTGCCTTGCCGAGAGCCCCATGCGCATCCGCAGCATCAACACCAGGCTGGTACTGGGAGCCTCGCGCGGAGCCCTGCGGCGCGGCCTCATCATGGAGTGTGTCGTGATTGCCGTCACCGCATGCCTGCTGGCGCTTGCGCTATGCCACTTGGTGCAATACTTGCCGTCGGCCGACTTGCTGACCGAGGGCAACCTTGCCCTGACGGCACACTGGCCACTGGTGATTACCATGCTGGTCATGGCAGTGGCAGTGGGCATTGCAGCAGGCACCTATCCCGCCGCCTTTGCCACCTCATTTCCTCCGGCAGTCGCCATCAAGAGGTCCTTTGGGCTCACGCCCCAAGGCAAACGGCTGCGTTCAGCACTGCTGTGCCTACAACTCTCCATCTCGCTGTTAATGGTCATCTACATGGGGACCCTGTACCTGCAGAGCCGGTACATCTTCAACATCCCCTATGGCTATGATAACTCGCAGATTCTCGTTGCCGACGTGCCCTACTCGATAGATGCCGAGGCCAAGGCCCAGCTGGTGGATCAGCTCCAGCGAAGCCCCCTGTTCACCAGTGCCACATTCTCCAACTCCCCACTGGGCAACACCGATGGCCATAGCGTGCTCAGGACCGAGAAGGGGGAAGATGTGGTGCGGTACAGCTACATGCTCGTGGAGCCCAACTACATGACCACCATGGGCATCAAGATGCTCGAGGGGCATGATTTCACGCCCGCCGACACCAACACCATCATCATCAATCGGGCCTCACAGGAGAAATGGGACTGGATCAAGATCGGTTCCAGAATCTCGACAGGCATCGGCAGCACTGACAGTGCGGTGGTCATCGGCGTGTGCGACAACATCCGCTATGGCACGCTGCGCATTGTCAGCGACAAGCCATTCTTCTTTATCTACTCGGCTGGCGATAATTACCTGTGCTACCTGAATGCCCACATCGCTCCTAACGCCGACCGCGAGCAGGCACGCAAGCAATTCAGCGAGCTCATCAAGAAGTATTGCGGTCGCGACAACATCCCGGTAAATACATTTGACGACGACCTCATCAGTGCCTACAGGAACGAGTTCCGCTTCATCAACCTGATGTTCATCATCGCCCTCATTAGCGTGCTGTGCACCATTATCGGGGTGATTTGCCTGTCACAGTTCGAAGCCGAGTACCGCCGCAAGGAAATCGGTATCCGCAAGGTGGCCGGTGCCACCACGGGTGAGATCATCGGCATGTTCACCCGCTACTATGTGCGGTTGATCCTATTGAGCTTTGCCATCGCGGCACTGCCTGCCTACATCATCTCCCAGCTCACGCTCAATTACTTTGCCCTGCACACCGCCATCCACTGGTGGATTTTCCCGCTGAGTCTGCTCATCGTGGGCGGCATCACACTGGGCATCGTGTTGACGCAGAGCCTGAGAACTGCACGCGAGAATCCCACGACCAGTATCAAGACCGAATGATTAACGACTAAACGACGATAAACAATGATAAAGATCACCGACCTGAAGAAAGTGTTCAGCTACTCCAACGGCTACACCATCGCCCTGGGTGGCATCAACCTTGAGGTGAGCAAGGGTGAGTTCCTTGCCATCATGGGGCCGTCGGGATGCGGCAAGACAACTTTGCTCAACATCCTGGGACTGCTCGACAACCCCAGCGAGGGTAACTACCTGCTGGACGGCAAGGAGGTCGCACACCTCAAGGAGAGCCAGCGCACCGCCTTGCGCAAGGGGCACATCGGATTCATCTTCCAGAGTTTCAACCTCATCGACGAGCTCACCGTCGAGCAGAACGTGGAACTGCCTCTCAAGTACCTGGGACTGCCTGCCGACAAGCGACGGGAGATGGTCAACGAGGTGCTGCGGCGCATGAGCATCTCGCACCGAGCAAAACACTACCCCAACCAGCTCTCAGGAGGGCAGCAGCAACGCGTGGCCATCGCAAGAGCCGTGGTTTACAGCCCAGAGCTCATCCTTGCCGATGAGCCTACGGGAAACCTGGATTCCAAGAACGGCAAGGAGGTGATGGAGCTGCTCGCCGAACTCAACGACGAGGGCACCACCATCGTCATGGTGACCCACTCACAGCGCGACGCTTCCTATGCCACTCGCATCATCAATATGCTCGACGGCTTCCTGGTGGAAAAGACCGAACTGTAAATGCGACCCGATTAACAACATTTAATTGCAAATATTATGTATATTTAAAAGAAAATGTTAATTTTGCGATGCGCATTGTCCTGGTGACGAGTTCACTCACAACAAGCATCAGGATACCGCAATCATCCAATACATCCCAATAACGTTAGGTTTAACATTAAAAAAAGTATCACATCATGAACAGGAAATCAACAATTACCGGCTTGCACCAGCGGCTACTGCTGGCGATACTGTGCATCTGCTCCCTCATGTCACTCGGCTCGTGCACATCATCAGATGAACCCGAGGTGAACACCGAGTATTACATTATGGTGCAATCCAAGACCCGCATCTATCAGCGCGGAGGGCTACCGCCCGCCAGTAAAGAGCAATTTATAGGCAAAACCACCCAAAAGATGATGACCAGCGCCAAGGAAATCTCTGCCAAGCACAAGCACCAGAGCGATGTCGACCAGCGCACCATCGACAGCGAGGTCCTGGTTGCCTGCGATGAAATCTACCGCGAATATGCCGAGACCGGGTTCAGGGACAATGCCTTCTGCACGGCGACACTCTATCGCGGAGTGAGGGTGAATGGCATCTTCAAGCAGAGCCAGCCACTCAAGACCTACCGCTTCTGAACCCTCGACCACACCAGATACTTTTCCTGGTGGCCGAATCATCATTATTTCTTCAGGAGCAGGGCGACGTTCTCAACGTGGTGGGTGTGGGGGAACATGTCCACAGGCTGGATCTCGACGACACGGTATTTCTCGTCGAGCATGGCGATGTCGCGTGCCTGGGTGGCAGGGTTGCAGCTCACATAGACCAGACGCTGGGGCTCTGCGCCCAGGATGACCTTCACCACGTCCTCGTGCATGCCGGCGCGGGGAGGGTCGATGATCATCACCTCGGGACGACCGTGCTCGGCGATGAAGCCGTCGGTGAGCACATCCTTCATGTCGCCGGCATAGAACAGGGTGTTCTCGATGCCGTTGACGCGGGAGTTGAGCTTGGCGTCCTCGATGGCCTCGGGGACATACTCGATGCCGATGACCTGGCGTGCCTGGCGAGCCACAAAGTTGGCGATAGTGCCCGTGCCGGTGTACAGGTCATAGACGAGCTCGTTGCCCGTGAGGGCAGCCATGCGGCGCGCCACCTTGTAGAGTTCATAAGCCTGTCGCGAGTTGGTCTGATAGAAAGACTTGGGACCCACGCGGAACTTCAAGCCTTCCATCTCCTCCTCGATGTAGTCGCGACCGCTGTAGGTGACAAACTCCTGGTCGGCCAGCGAGTCGTTGACCTTGAGGTTGACGACATAGAGCAGCGAGGTGATGTGCGGGAAACGCTCATGCACGGCACTCATCACATCGTCGATAGCGGCACGGTTGTCCTCGCCAAAGACGATGACCTCCATCACCTCGCCTGTCGAGGCGGTGCGCGTCATGGTCATACGGATGAAACCCTGCTGCCCGCGGATGTCGTAGAAACTGTAACCCTTCTCCACACAGTACCCCCTGATGAACAGGCGCAGCTCGTTGCTGATGTCGTCTTGCAGCCAGCAGCGCTTGATGTCGAGCACCTTATCAAAGGCGCCAGGGATGTGGAAGCCTGCAGCATTGCGGTCGGGGAAATCGGCACCACTGTCTAATTGCTCGCGGGTGAGCCAGCACTTGTTGCTGAAGGTGAATTCCAGCTTGTTGCGGTAATGGGTCGTCACCGCCGAGCCCAGGATGGGGTTGATGGGCGGAATGGGCACCTTGGCGATGCGTTCCATGGCGTCAACCACCTGTTGCTGCTTGCACTGCAACTGGTAGTCATAGGGCAAGTGCTGCCACTTGCAGCCGCCGCACAGCCCAAAGTGCTCGCACATGGGCTCCACACGCAGCTCGCTGGGCTTGACCAGCCGCTCGATGTGACCCTCGGCAAAGCTGTGCTTCTTGCGGTCGATCTTCAGGTCGATCACATCGCCCGGAGCACCAAAGGGCACAAACACCACCAGGTCGTTCCAGCGGCCAAGGCTCTTGCCCTCGGCTGCCACGCCCGTTATCTCAAAATTCTCAATTACTGGAATATCTTTTTTCTTCTTTCTCATCGTGCCTGCAAAGTTACAAAAAGTTGAAGACAAGAATGACAAGAATAACAAAATAATCAAGCCAACCGCAGCAATACACATCTTTTAGCTGCTGAGCCCACTTGAGAAAGCACCTCATGAGGAATCGGGTCTGCAAATTAAACGAACATTCATGGCTCATCCCCACCTTGAGAGTGTATCAAATAAGAGGCTGTTGCACGGTTAAAATGTGCGACGTTGAGTTTTGATACACTCTCGTCAATTCTGGCAAATGAGTTTTGACACATCCTCAGTCACTTTCCTCAAAAAACTGCAGCGATCACATCGCGGTTGAACGCATGCAACCAGAGGAAAAACTACACTCATCATGGCCAGGTACCATTCAAGATCCTGGTGATAAGCATGGTGACATCGGCCACGTCAACCGACTCGTCTCCGTTCACGTTGCACGTCTCATCAATCACTGCAGTTCCGTTTAGAATCATAGAAATCAGCAATGTCACATCGGCCACGTCAACATCTCCGTCACCGTTCACGTCGCCACGCAGGGCGGCGTTCTTGTCGGTGAAGTAGCCCGGGTTGCTCGTGCCGCCGTCGATGTGGGCGTAGGTCTTGTCAATGTGGCTGTCATCGTAGGTCGTCCCCTGGCCGCCCACCAGGCTGGTGCAGTTCCTGAACATTTTAGTTGAGGCCGTCACAGCCGCTGTGCTCCAGCCATTGCCTACATAGATGGTCCGAAGATTGCTGCAGCCCAAGAACATGTAACTCATAGCGGTCACCTTGGACGTGTTGAAACTGCTCAAATCAAG
>Ga0247611_10009252_pt1 | contig 11894 bp, 12 predicted proteins | sample 177DNAGHGhighgp2_FD_192422 | JGI IMG/M metagenome (GOLD analysis project Ga0247611, IMG submission 192422) | Sheep rumen microbial communities from Palmerston North, Manawatu-Wanganui, New Zealand - 1770 DNA GHGhigh gp2 | ecosystem: Host-associated > Mammals > Digestive system > Stomach > Rumen... | reverse complement strand
CCGAACTACAAGATGATGACATAATCAGGAAAGTTTCTGTTTCAGAATATGGCTATACGTTCTTTGGACCTGGCGTAGAGAGTGTTCCATTGTTGCATAGTGTTAAGTTCTGCACATATATTGATACACCCAAGAAGCTGGAGGTTCCTTTCTCTTATAGCGAATGGGATTACATTAACAGCCAAAAGGATGCAACACATAATCAAGAGATAAGTAAATATCTATCGGATAACATTTTAAAGGGCGACGCATCATATTCAGAACAATCGAAAACATTGATTTACCAGCGTAACGATGGTCAGACTTTCGATCTTTCACAAAGTGCCACTGGTGTGCAGGCATTTGCCTTTCTTCAGCTGCTCCTGAAAAAGGGACTTATCAATGATCGTTCACTCATTATCATTGATGAACCTGAAGCCCATTTGCATCCCCAGTGGATAGTGGAATATGCCAAGGTGTTAGTGGAACTCAACAAGAAGACCAAAGCCAGATTCTTTATTGCAACGCACAGTACAGACATGGTGAGTGCCCTCCGCTATATCTCAGAGAAGGAAGAGACGCTTGATCATCTTTCATACTATCGGGCTGTTCCTGCAGATGCAGATGCCTATACCTATGACTATCAGAATATGGGTACTGATATTGAACCAATATTCGAGTCTTTCAACAAGTCGTATGAACTGATCAAAGCTGAACAGTTCAAAATCCCTTGTTCTCTCCGATGATTACACTTATGCTAATGTATTCTACGTGTTGCTCAAACAAAGCGTACTGCCCCCTTCCCAGTACAACCGCCTGAAACGCCAGTTTGCAGGAAAGCCCCAATTCCGCTTTGTGAATGCTATAGAGTTTTGGAAGTTATTTGATTAGATAATTACGATATATCGACAGTCATGTTGAAAACAAGGAAGAATAAATGTACCCTTAATATATATTAGGTTATTCATAACAATTACAAAAAACAGAGTGATTATTGAAATAATAATTGTATCTTTGCAGCAAAATTAAATTAAGATGTTCTATAAGCTTATAGAAAAGAAACGTAACGAGTGGCTTGCATCGGACGATTGCACCATCAAAGACCTGCTCAAATACATTGGGAAACGGGGGATGATGCGTGATGCCCAGATGGAGGCCATCAAGACATATCTCTTTTTAAAGATTGCCTGTCAGAACAAGCCATTATGGAAGCTCTTTGTTGATGGTGTCTTTAATGATACCAACATCGGACAAGTAGAACTGACAGATAAGGCTCGTGAGATATTCCAGACGAACAAGGCTGCTGTGGCCCTGTTTCAGTATTCTCGTTTGAAAGATAAAAAAGGAAAACAACTTGCTCCAGAATTGGAGACATATATCAAACAGCATGCAGATGAGATAGACTACGAGACGACTTTCAAAAAGATATTCTACGACGTCAGCTATACAGACTATCTGTTTAGTTTGCCTATGGGAGCAGGCAAGACCTATTTGATGGCTGCTTTCATCTATCTAGATTTGTACTTTGCTCAAAACGAGCCAAATAATCCAAGTTTTGCCCATAACTTCATGGTGATGGCCCCTTCTGGTTTGAAGTCTTCAATTGTTCCAAGTCTGAAACATATCAAGGAGTTTGATCCTTCTTGGATTATCCCAGAGCCGACAGCGACTCAATTAAGACGCCTCATAAAGTTTGAGATTCTTGACGAACAGAAGACTGCCAACAAAAGTAACCAAATCAAGAACCCCAACGCCCAGAAAATCAATAACCATCAGCCCTTAGAGGATTTGATGGGATTAGTGGCTATCACCAATGCAGAGAAAGTCATCTTGGATCGTTTCTCAACAGACCAAGACCCAAATCTCTTTTCTGAAGAAGAATTGAAACGTATAGAATTAGCCAATGAACTGCGTGAAATTATAGGAAAATTGCCAAATCTGGCAATCTATATAGACGAGGTTCACCATGCAGCTGATGGTGAGATCAAACTAAGACAGGTGGTGAATAAATGGACAGAAAACAACACCTTTAATTCTGTTCTTGGCTTCTCTGGCACACCATATTTGGAAAGTGCTGAACGACTAAGTTTCTCAGAAGAGTTCTCTATCAGAAATACAGACTTGGCGAATGTCGTTTACTATTATCCCCTGATTGAAGGTATTGACAACTTCCTGAAAAATCCTGATGTTAAGTTTACAGATAATGACACAGAGACTATTGTCACCAATGGCGTTAAAGAATTCCTCGAAAAGTACGGCAATTTAGTTTATGCGAACGGAACTTGTGCAAAGTTGGCCATCTATTGTGGTCAGATAGAGACTTTGGAGGAAATCATTTATCCGTTGGTAGCAGAAATAGTTTCTACATACGGACTGAATCCAACCGATGTCATTCTGAAATATCATGGTGGTAACAAAGATTTTCCACAGCCGGAAGGCTCTGAGACAGCATTCGCATCATTAGATACAACCATATCCAAGATAAAGATCATACTGCTTGTTCAGATTGGTAAGGAGGGATGGGATTGTAAGAGCCTGACAGGTGTTATCCTTCCACAGAAAGGTGTATGTCCTACGAACATGGTGTTGCAAACGAGTTGTCGATGCCTGCGTCAGGTGGTGAAAAATAGTAATGAAATGGCACTTATTTGGCTCAATAAGTTTAATGCCGAAAAGCTGAATCGCCAGTTGGAGCAACAGCAGAATATCACGTTGCAAGAGTTCAGCAACAAGCCTTCTTCTGGCTCGAAGATGATAGAACGTTTCTCTCGTATGGAGCACATGAAAGTGCCTCCCATTGACTTCTATCAGCTAAAAGTAAGCTACGAAACACTCATCGTGGATGATGCCAACGATCCTGCAAAGCGACTCCAGGATGATTGTATGCTGGCTCTTTCAGATATCTCTTTGGTTCATCAACAGGATATGGAGGGTAAGGAGATAAAGACTTATGAGCAGAAAAACGAAGAGAATGTAAGAACGTCATTCCACTGGTGGCTGCAACAGATAGCAAAAGAGAGTTTTGGTACATTGACGGTATCAGACCTCAAATCGTGCGAGAAGGAATTAAATGACATATTCGCTAAGATTACAATAGAGAAAGACGGTGCCACTATTGAGAACAATAAGTTTAATCATCAGCGCATCCGTTCATTGATCCGTCAGTCTTTTGCACCTATCCGTGATTTCAAAGTGACAGAAGAGGTGGTGCCAGAGCAAGCAAATCTCCTACAGATTGAGAAATTCATTTCGCCAGTTGAGGATAGTGAGAAGTTCTATCCTGATCAACAGGCAGTGAATGAGATTGTAACATGGGATGCAAAACCGCCTCAGCAGGAGTTGTCTGAAGAGCAAAGAGCAAAAATAGAAGAACTGAAAGCTATGGGCGTAGATGTCTCAGCACTCCTTAAGCCCAAGACTGATCCTTATCCAGAAAGGAATCAGACTTATCATTACCTTCCTTATCGCTTTGATAGTGGGCTGGAGATGCGTTTCCTTTCAGAAGAAATACTTCCACTCATCAAGGATAAGGGTCTTGAAGTCTATTTCAATGGTGACGACACACTGACAGAGTTTAAAATCAGCTGTTATACCAAAACGAATAGAGGCTGGCGCTACATTGGCAAATATGTACCCGACTTCTTGCTCATCAAGCGAAACGACGAAAAGCAGATAGACAAGGTTATTATCATAGAGACAAAAGGCGAAGGCTTTGCTGCAAAATTCAAAGAACGTAAAGAGTTTATGAAAGAGTGGGTTGACAGAAACAACGAGCTGTTTGGCTATCCACGTTTCTCTTTCCTCTATCTGGAAGATACGCTCACCAGTGAACAGCGCAGACAAAAGACGCTGCAAGCCATTAAAGATTTCTTTAGCATGTAAATTATGGACGATAAAGGAAGTATTATTCTATACACAACGCCAGACGGAGAGTCGAAGATTGAAGTAACGCTTCAAAACGAAACCGTATGGTTAACCTTAGACCAGATGGCAGAGCTATTTCAGCGCAACAAATCTACCATTTCAAGGCATATCAAGAACATCTTTGAGACGGGAGAATTGAGCAAAGAACTGGTTGTTGCAAAAAATGCAATAACCACTCAGCACGGTGCAATGGAAGGTAAAACTCAGACTCATCTGGTTGATTTCTACAATCTTGACATGATTATCAGTGTGGGCTATCGCGTCAACTCTTATCGAGGTGTGCAATTCCGACAGTGGGCCACGATGGTGCTAAAGGAGTATATTAAGAAAGGGTTTGTGCTGAATGATGAATTACTGAAGAATGCAGGCAAGGGGAACTATTTCGATGAACTGCTTGCCCGTATTCGCGACATTCGCTCGTCTGAGAAAATATTCTATCGCAAGGTATTGGAAATCTATGCGCTCAGTATCGATTATGACCCACGGGTAGAAATGACGAAAGAGTTTTTTGCTACTGTCCAGAACAAGATGCATTATGCTGTTCATGGGCATACGGCAGCAGAGATCATCTATGATAGGGCTAATGCTGCAAAAGATTTTATGGGGCTAACCACATGGACGGGAATGATGCCTAAACGAACTGATGCCGAGTTTGCAAAGAACTATCTCAATGAAGAAGAGATTGATACGCTGAACCGTATTGTAAACCTCTATATCGACTATGCTGAGCTGCGGGCCAAAGACCACAAGCCCATGTATATGCGTGACTGGATTCAGAAGCTGGATGATTTCCTGCGACTCTCTGACAAAGAATTATTAACTCATGCAGGCTCCATTTCTGCAAAACTGGCGAAGGAAAAAGCAGATGCAGAATACGACAAATTCAAGGAGCGCACAGCCAATGAACTGACGCCCGTAGAGATTCATTTTATAGAGAACTTTGAAAGAGAGCAGAAAAGACTAAAAGACAACAATAAGAAGAAATAAAGTTATGGCAGTTAGATATATTCCCTATTTCCCCAACACGCTTGAAGGACAGGCGATATTAGACAACTTTGTACGCACAAAGCGAATGCTCCGTTATCGAGACAACGACCAGGTAATAGACCGCATACAGCGAGGAATGCCCCTCTATGAAATGGAGCTGAAAGAGCAGATAGGCAAGAACCCTAACCATAATATGGTCATACGAGGCGAGTGTCTTTCTGCTTGTGCTTATCTGAGAGATAAGGGAATCTTCGTAGATCTCATCTATGTGGATCCGCCCTTTGCCAGTGGTGCCGACTATGCCAAAAAAGTGTATATCCGCAGGAATCCAAAGGTGGCTGCTGCGATTGCTCAGGCAGAAAGCGAACTCGACATTGAGGATTTGAAGGCCTTTGAAGAAAAAATGTATGGTGACGTATGGGATAAAGAGCGTTACCTCAATTGGATGTACGAGAACCTTATGGCGATGAAGAGTATTATGAGCGACATTGCTAGCATCTATGTTCATCTAGATTATCGAATGTGTCATTATGTAAAGGTGTTAATGGACGAGATTTTTGGAGAAGAGAATTATGGAGCAGAAATAACGTGGAAGAAAACTACAAAGACGACTAATTTTAACACATTTGGGTCTGAACATGATACGATCCTCTATTATTACAAACAATATGACTCATATATCTTTAATCAATCTTATACGGATCTTAAAGAATCAGAGATCGTAACAAAATATGTTTATTTAGAAAGACCCAATGGGGAAATAATTAAACTTACTAAGGAACAGCGCGAGGGAACCGCTCCTCTTCCTGAAGGAAGAAGATTTAGAGGAGTTCCATTATTAAACATGAATCAGAAACGTGAAAATTTGAGATATGATTTCCTTGGATATAATCATGTTTGGTCCTCAAAGAAAGAAAAATTGGAAGATTTATATAAAAAAGGTAAAATATTCCAAATAGATGGAGGCTGTCCAATGAAGAAGGGATTCCTAGATGAAAATCAGGGAGCAAAAGTTAACGATATTTGGACAGATATTAGTGCAGTTAATTCTCAGGCGAAAGAACGTGTGGATTATGTTCACCAAAAACCAGAAGCGTTATTAGAACGAATTATTAATACGAGTTCGAATAAAGGGGCGATTGTAGCAGATTTCTTTGGCGGCAGTGGCGTTACTGCTGCTGTGGCTAATAAGTTAGGACGTAACTTTATCCATTGCGATATTGGCATTAACAGTATCCAGACCGTAAGAGACAGGCTGCTGGCAGATAAAGCCGAATTTGAAGTTCTGGAAGTAAAAGATGGCGTTTCGCTTTATCGTAATCCTGTTCAGACAATGGATAAACTCAAAAGCCTCATTCAAGGCTTGCGAAATGAGGATGCATTGGATAAATTCTGGGAAGGTAGCATCGTTGATACCAAATACGGCATGATGCCTGTCTATCTGCCTAATTTGATGGACAGCGGTACCCGTCTGCTCGATAAGGTTCTGATGAATCGCATTATTCGTGAAGCTTTGCCGGATCTCCCTGCAGACACCCAGCGCGTCATCGTATATTATATCGACATCACAGATAAGCAGGAAATAGAGCAGTTCATCAAAGAGGAGAACAATCAGACCACAATCGAAATAGAACTGAGAGATCTGAAGCAAGTGCTTGATGAAGTAGTAATAGAAGATGAAGCCGAATGGGCAGTATCAGAAACGCATGATGGCCTTTGGACAGGATGGAAAGTGGAAATCAAAAGTTTCCACAGTGACCGTGTTCTCCGTAAGATAGAAGAAGTAAACCTGAAAGCCCAGCAGCAAGTGCTACAGCAGAAGGCTAAGGGTAAAGAAAAAGAGTTCAAACCTATCGTCATCAGCGACGAGGGATTAGAAACCATCGAATGGATCAGCCTCGACTGTACCAATGCAGACAAACAGGCTCCTTGGCAAAGTGATGCAGAAATCAAGATAGACCGTCTGGGTTATGTTATCCGCAATGGTGTGAAGACCCAAGACTTCTGGGATGCCACCATCCATTCCGACAACAAACCTCTTCGCATGAAAATCCGCAACATCTGTGGCGACGAGACTGTTTATATAATTGATTAAATAGAATACAATGATGGCAGGAGTAAATATAGAAGATTTGATTAAACAAGGTGAGGCTTTTGAGGGAAAGATGTTTAAAGGAAGAGATTGGAAACTACATGTTATTTCCTCATTATGGTCAGACTTTTTTGAATGGCAAAGTACATCATTAATGATGCTACAGTCCCTGTATCCGAACCATCCACAAACCATAGCATTCAAAAAATTGATAGATGAAGATAAACAACAAGCACTCTATGCAACATATCAAACCCAAATGGGTATTATGAAAGCTTTTTCTAAACTGAAGCCTTCTTCCCCCAATGATGTCGATGCAGATTTGCTGTTGTCTCATATCTTTAATAATTTCAGTCGTTTTATCCATCAGTTAAGAAGAAAAAGGCATAATGGAAGAGAATGCTTTATTTCTGATGAATACGATGTACAAGATTTGCTCCACGCTCTTTTAAAGCTTCATTTTGACGATGTAAGAGCAGAAGATTGGACTCCACAAAACGCAGGTTCAAATAATAGAATTGATTTTTTGATTAATGACAATCAAACTGCCATTGAAGTTAAATATGCAAAGGATTCTCATAAAGATAAACAAATAGGTGATGAATTAATAATTGATATTGCCAAGTATTCCAAGCATCCTAATTGCAAATCTCTCTATTGCTTTGTTTATGACCCAGATTATTGCATTGGTAATCCTAAAGGTTTAGAAAATGACTTGAATAACAAGTCAACAGATGAATTCAAAGTAAGAGTCTTTGTTAGGCCATTTGAATAGGAAAAGGTTAAGTTCATAATAATAATTAATTTGGCTTACAATGAGTTTAATTAAAAAATATTGGTGGCTTTTACCATTGTTAATTACATTTGCCGTCATACCTGTAATCATTAACAGGTTAATGATTCAACCTTCCCCTTGTGAAGTATATGAAGGTGATTGGCTATCTTTCTGGGGTCCATATCTAGGAGCCATAGTTCCATTTCTTATTCTCTACTTCACAATTAGAAGTAACGAAAACGAAAACAATAAAAATAGAGCGGCTCAGTCCAATTATATTAAATGTCAGATAGATTATTCAAGACTTGATAATTTAAATACAAGAATTGTTGGTTACATTAGTGCTTTAAACGAAATGGAACTTGGTATTATTTCTGAAAAATCAAAATATGGCCCTATTTTATCCCGTAATAAAGTAGAGTTTATATTAAAACAGGCTAATCAGGCCTATAATCTATTAGATGTCTCATTAATATTTTACGAGGATGAAAAAAGTCAGGAAATAAAAGACCATTTAAATAATTTCCAACAGGAATATAACGAGGTCCTAACTGACTTATGTTATATCATCAAGTCTTATAATCCTGGTAATCCTAATGAGAATTTCTTTAAAGACATAGAACAAAATCCGTCTGACAATAAGAGAATTTTGAAAGTTATGATGGAAAAGGGGCTAAATATAAATGAAAACAGGGATGATATAATGTACGAACTTGTCAATAACCTAGCGATTGATGATCTCGAAAAAGAACTAAAGAATTTCATTATTTATGAAAAGGGAAAAATAGATAAACAGATGAAATATAATGTTATAACGGAAGAAGTTAATTAAAGTAACATGATGTTATATTTTATTTAAATCTTGTTAAAACAAGAATCGTAGGGACAGGTAATTGATCTATTTTAAAATCATTTCAAGGATTAATCAAGAATGTATGAATCAGAATGAAAGATGGCTACGGCAATATGAGGAGATGATGACATTTATGGAAAATAATCATCGATGCCCCTCTAAGCATAGACTTGAAGAGCATGATATGCTAAATTGGTTTAAGAGTACGAAGAAGCAGATAGCAAAAGGTAATTATCCACAAGATCGACTTGAAAAGTTTACTATTCTCATGGAGGTTGCTGATAAATACCGTAGGAAGAATCAATATGAGTATAAATAACGAAATATGAACGAAAAAGAAATAAAGAAAGATATGGCAACTACCTCTGAAGATATTATGCAGAACAATGATTCTGAATATGTGAGACTTGTCTCACAAATTTCAGGATTGTGGGAAAAGGCAAAAGAAAAGGCAGCTTTTGCCGTTAACACAGAATTGCTTAAAGCAAGCTGGGAGACTGGCAGGTATATTGTAGAGTATGAACAGCATGGTAGTGTCAAAGCTGAATATGGAAAGCAACTTTTGACAAACTTGTCAAAAGACCTTACGAGACTTCGAGGAAAAGGTTATTCTCGGTCTAATCTGTTCAATATGAGACTCTTTTATGTGAGATTCCCAAAAATCCAAACAGTGTCTGGACAATTGACATGGAGTCATTATTTGGAACTACTCAAGTGTGACGATCCGATGGAGATGCAGTTCTATATGAAGGAATGTATCAAAGAAGGATGGAAGGTAAGAGAACTGAAACGCCAAATTAACTCATCGCTCTTTCAGCGTCTTGCATTGAGTACAGACAAAGAAGGAGTATTGGCTCTTGCAAACGAAGGGCACCAAATACAGTCGGCAACAGATATCATACGCGATCCTTATATATTGGAATTATGTATTGATAGACCTAAAACGTGCAGAAATAAAACATGGTGACATAGGACAAATTATATCCTCCAACCGTCGTTTGAGAAATATATAGAGTAAGTAGACAAAAATCTGCTTACTCTATATTTGTTGTTAACTCCCCCTCGAATTCGATGGGTTTGGGATAGAATTTTGCAAAAAAGATCCTTGCTTTGTTGCGTATTCGAGAAACATTATGTATCTTTGCAACCGAAATTATAAAAAATGGAACAAACAGTATTTGAACTTGATTTGTTGGAAGAAGCACGAGACTTCCTGAAATCCTTGTCAAAGGAGATCCGGGGTAAGATAGGCTACAATATCCGTAGGGTTCAGAAAGGAGAACGTGATAACGAACTCTTTAAGAAACTTGATGGTACGGAAATATGGGAGTTTCGCACAATCTACAATAAAACGTATTATAGATTGTTCGCCTTTTGGGATAAGGACATCAATACGTTGGTTGTTGCCACTCATGGCATTGTGAAGAAAACGCAAAAGACACCGAAGAGTGAAATTACAAAGGCCGAAGGAATTAGAAAGCATTATTTTGAGAATAAAAACAAGAAGATATGAGAAAGGTAGGAGACATGAAGGTGTATAGCTTCGAGGAGTTGTTGGAAGAGGATTACGGTAAAGTTGGAACGCCAGAGCGCGACGCTTTTGAACACAGCGTGGATGAGGCAGTTCGGGCCTACCGCGTGGGAGAGGCTATCAAGCAAGCGCGTGAGGCTCAGAATCTTACCCAGGCAGAATTGGGTGAGAAGATGGGTGTGCAGAGGTCGCAAGTCTGTCGTTTAGAGAGTGGGAAGAGTATTACGCTTGCTTCTATGATGCGTGCGTTCCGTGCCCTGGGGGTACAAGTGGCTTTGGAGATGAAAGGGATAGGTAAAGTAGTTCTTTAATCTCGGTTGCAGGTGCTTAACCCCCAATCATTGGCCGACAAAATCCGCCAGATGTTAGCCGACACCCTGAAAAAATACGAGCAAAAGTGAAGATTCTTCCAGCATGCCCTATGATTTGAGACATGTTGCGCACTGGCTCAAGTGCCGGGGCGTGTGTGATTAAGGAATCATAGGTGACTGATCTATTTTAGAATCATTTCAAGGATAAATCAAGAAGGTATGACTCAGAATGAAAGATGGCAACGGCAATATGAGGAGATGATGACTTTTTATCCACAAGATCGACTTGAGAAGTTTGCCATTCTCTTGAAAGTTGCTGATAAATACCGTAGGAAAAATCAATATGAGTAGAAAAAATAACGAAGTCTGACACGTTGTGAGCAAAATTGCACTATAATAGTGCACAAAACACTAGAAAAGTGCACTATAATAGTGCAATTTAACGTGTTGTTTTGCTGAACCCCCATGAAATACGCCCTTTTCTTGTGTATTCTAAAAGGTGCTGGAATTTTAATAATATGGCATACATTATTATAAAAAGGCCCCGGTGCATGTTCATACATCGGGGCGAAGGGTGCGCCCGCAGGCGGACGGGCGACTTGTGTCTTACAGGCCAACGAGCGGCCTCGCCTATATGTTCTCGGCTGCACGGCGGATGCGGTTCGATAGGTCGATCAGCGCACCGCGCATCTGCTCGGCTTCTTCTTCATTGAAGCCGCCCTGGCCGCCGTTGCCGTCGATGCCGTCCATCTTGTGGTAGAACCATGACGATGATCTCTGGAAATAGGTGTTGGCAAACTCTCTCCATGAGATGGCCATCAGCACATCACTCAACTTCTTCTTCATGTCGGTCACAATGACCGGGCCTTCCATTACTGCGATATCTTCCATAATTGTCTTGTTTTTAGGGTGTCGTTATTTCTTTGAATACCTCTCCGCCTTTCAGTGGAGGGCTCTTTTTTAGAGGTAAGGCTGTCGTAACATATTATCGAACAGCTCTTGCGCATACCATAGCAGCTGAGGATATCCGTCTGGGAAGGACTTGTTGTAGTTCCTGATTGCTGCGAGGAGTTCCGATTCGTCTTCGGAAACCTCCATGATGACTGTTTTCTTTTCCATATTCTCGCTGTTTCATTAAGACACCGCAAAGGTACTACAAATTTTCGTATTAACCAAATGCTTTACTATAATTTTTTGTAGTAAGGCGTATTTTTAACATTTGATGGCCTGAAGTGTCTAGTTGATGTCAAACATATCGGTGTTCAGTTTTTGTTTTCAGAAGGAGGTATGTGTTAAAATGAGTCAATTATTTTGCGGGTGAAGAGGGAAATGATTACCTTTGCAGCCGCAAAGCGCTAGCTATATATTATTAATAAGGTGAACTAGATGATGAAATTCAGGACCATAACCATATTATTCTTAATGATAACTGCCATCGGCTG
>Ga0247611_10009251_pt1 | contig 11897 bp, 9 predicted proteins | sample 177DNAGHGhighgp2_FD_192422 | JGI IMG/M metagenome (GOLD analysis project Ga0247611, IMG submission 192422) | Sheep rumen microbial communities from Palmerston North, Manawatu-Wanganui, New Zealand - 1770 DNA GHGhigh gp2 | ecosystem: Host-associated > Mammals > Digestive system > Stomach > Rumen ... | reverse complement strand
GGCAATCTCTCCGGAGCCCGGGATATACATGATGTTGAGGTAGCCCGCGTCGATGACGTTGCCGCCAAGCCACGCGAGGATACCGATGACGACTCCCACTATCGCCGAGGTTCCGGCCGAAAGGCCGTCCATGCCGTCGGTAAGGTTGGCGCCGTTCGAACATGCGAGGATGATGAAGATGATAACCAGCGCATACAGGGCCCACCTGCAGTACCAGCCGAACGCTCCCTTGAACGGGATGAGGTACTTGTAGTCGAACTCATGGCTCTTGACGAACGGGATGGTAGTTTTCGTACTCTTGATAACGTCTTCGGAGACATAGCGGCCATGGTCAACTGCGCCGGAAGGGGTGCCGTCTTCGATGGTCTGCTCGGTCGCGGTCTGCTCTACCTCCTGACGGACGACGATGTTCGGGCTGAAGCATACGGTTCCGGCGATGATGATGCCGAGGATGAACTGTCCGATAAGTTTCTTTCCCTCGCTAAGGCCGTTCTTGTCGTGTTTGAAGACCTTGATATAGTCGTCGGCAAAGCCAAGGCCCCCGCACCATACCGTAGTAAGGATGAGCAGCTGGACATAGACGTTGGAAAGGTCGCAGACAAGAAGCACGGCGACAAGAAGGGCCACTATGATTATTACGCCGCCCATCGTAGGGGTACCGGCCTTGCTCATCTGGCCTTCGAGGCCGAGGTTGCGGACGGTCTCTCCGATCTGCCTTTTCTGGAGCCACTTGATTACCCTCTTGCCGAAGAAGTAGGCCACGATGATGGCGATTACGTTGGCGAGGATGGCCCTGAAGGAGAAGTAGGTCATCAGTCCCTGTCCGGGAATATCGTATTTCTTTAAAAGTTCAAAGAGATAGTAAAGCATCGGTTTAGATTTGTTTGAATATTTCTGCTACTACTTCGTGTTCGTCGAAGTGGACTTTTTCGGTCCCGACTACCTGGTATGTTTCGTGGCCTTTTCCGGCAAGAAGGATGGTCGAGGGACTCTGGGAAAGGGTGATCGCGGCCCGAATGGCCTCGGCGCGGTCTGCGATGCAGATTGCCCTGGCCCTGCCCTTCGGGCTGAAGCCCGTGCAGATTTCGGCCATGATGTCTTCCGTCTTCTCGGTACGGCTGTTGTCAGCCGTGACGAAGATGCGGTCTGAATACTGCTCCGCGATTGCCGCCATCTCCGGCCGCTTCGTCCGGTCGCGATCGCCGCCGCAGCCGAACAGGCAGACCAGCTCGCGGCCCGGTTCGATCTGACGGAGGGTCTTGAGGACATTCTCCAGTGCGTCAGGGGTATGGGCGTAGTCTATAACCACCGTTTTCCCCTGGGGCCCGCGTATCGTCTCCAGACGACCCGGGGCCGATTGGAGCCTGCTGATCCCGACGAGAGTTTCGTCCATGTTCGCGCCGAGGGCAAGCGCCGCACTGTAGATAGCGAGAATGTTGTATGCGTTGTGTTCTCCGACAAGGCGGGTCCAGACCTCTATTCCGTCGATCTTGAGGAGCATGCCGTCGATGCTCTGCTCCATAATCTTGCAGACGTGGTCTGCGCCGCTGCGGGTAGAATAGGTAACTACCTTCGCCTTGGTGTTCTGAACCATCACGAGACCGTGTTTGTCGTCGATGTTGGTGATGGCGGTTGCTCCCTTCGGCAGGTTGTCGAAGAAGAGTTTCTTGCAGCGGAGGTATTCGGCTACCGTTTTATGATAGTCGAGGTGGTCGTGTGTAAGGTTCGAGAAGATGCCGACATTGAAGTCGAGGCAGTCCGTACGATGTTGCTCGACTCCAATAGAGCTGACTTCCATGAAGCAGTAGTCACAGCCTTCGTCGACCATCCTGGCCATCAGCGAGTTGATGGTTACAGGGTCGGCGGTAGTGTTGATCGCCTCTTCGCGGTAGGCTCCTACGTAGTTTGCGATAGTAGAGAGCAGCCCGCACTCGTAGCCCATCTCCCTGAAGAGGTTGTAGAGAAGGGTTACGGTAGTAGTCTTGCCGTTGGTGCCGGTAATTCCGACCAGTTTGAGCTTGCCGGAAGGGTGGTCGTAGAAGCGGTCGGCGAGCGCGGCGAGGCCTGCGCGGTCGGTCTTTACGGCTGCGACGGCTCCGGCTTCAAGTGCGTTCTGAAGGTAAGCGCTTCCGTCTGCCGCTGTACCCTGGACGGCGATGAAAAGCGAACCTTTTGTGGCTTTTCTGGAGTCACAACACACGCTCAGGATCTCGGTTTGGGGCGTACCCGCGAGAATCTCCGCGTTAAGACCTTTGATCAACTTCGACAGTTTCATTCCAATATGGATCGATATTGTATATTTCCTTTATAAAATCTCTGATTACGCTTGCGGGGATGACTCCTCCGGCGAATTCTTTTTTCGATATCTTCGAGAAGACGACGCAGATTACCGAGTACTGCGGATCTTCGGCAGGGAAGAAGCCTACGAATGTGCCCTGCTGCTTTCTGGCGCCGTTGGCCTGGACGTATTTTCCGTTAGTAAAGACGTCTGCCGTTCCGGTCTTCCCGGCGACCTTGCATTTGTCTGCGAGGTAGGAGAGCCTCCAGGCTGTTCCCCTCATTTTGTAGTCCTCATCGTTGACCGTTACATTGCAGAGGGCTTCGGTGACCATCTTCGCTGTTTCCGGCTTGCAGATGCTGGAGTTCAGGATCGAGGGACCCAGTTTCTCGACTATCTTTCCGTTCTTTTCGATGTCTTCTACCAGATAGGGCTTCATCATCTTTCCGCCGTTGGCGATTGCGTTGTAGTAGGCCAGGATGTGCATCGGGGTGACACTGACGGAGTAGCCCATTCCTATCTGGCCGAGGTCGGTCTTTGACCAGCTCTTGTCTGTAGGATACTTCAGGGTAGGAGTAGTGATAGGCTCGTAGACGTCGAAATCGAAACTCTTGCCGAGGTTGTAGGTGTGGAGCCTGCCGATAAAGTCTTCAGGCTTGTCTTTGTAGTTCTTGATGGCAAGATACCTGAAGGCGTTGTTGGAAGATATCTTTACGCAGTACCAGAGCGGGATGTTCCAGGTGTGGTACTTAGCTGCGTAGTCCTTGAGGTGTTTGTCTGCCGGGTAGAGCTTCTGGTAGCCTTCAACCTGGACGAGGCCGTCCCTTGCGGGAATGGTCTGGTCGATGGAGGTAACGATACCGTCTTCGATACAGGTCATCAGGGTAGTGATCTTGAAGACCGAGCCCGGCTCTCCGCGACGGCCCACGGCGACGTTCTCGTTCTCGCCGAACGGGCCGTTGCCGTCGTTGCTCCGGGCGAGGTTTACCATGGACCTGATCGCGCCGGTCTTGACGTCCATCAGGACGAAGCACGCCGCTTCGAGGTCGGTTTCGGGCTCTACGTATTTACGGAGCAGGCGGTCGGCGATGTCCTGATAGTCGATGTTGAGGGTAGTACGGATATCCAGACCGTCGGTCGCATCGACGTAGGTACTGTCGTAGTCGCGGACGTAGCCGTTGTCCGTCTTCTTCATGTAGTAGCGGCCAGGCTCGCCGTGGAGTACGTAATTGTACTTTCCGTCGATGCCGCTGTAGTATGAGCCGTCGGCATTTTCGGTGACGCTGCCGATCGTGCGCTTTGCGAGCGCGCCGTAGGGATAGCGCCTGGTAGGGACTGCCTCGTACCAGACTCCGCCCTTGAAGCGTCCCTCCTTGATGAGGGGGTACTGCTTGAGGAATTCGAGCTGCTCCTTCTCGATCGGGCGGCCGAGCTTAAGGAAGCGGCTTCCACGGTCAAGGGCATCACACAGCCTCTTGCGGAAGTATTCGGGACTCCGCTCGGGGAACACTGTCGCAAGGCCCTGGGCAAAGCCGGCCGCTTTCTCTTTCCAGGCCTTGAGGCTGTCTGCGCGGACGTCCTTTTTCATGAGGTCGTATTCGCCCTTTCTTACGAGAGGGTCGATGTAGAGCTGGTAGCGGGGATAGGACATGGCGATAGGGCGGCCGTCGGAAGCGAGGATGAAGCCACGGGTAGGCTCCAGATTCACCCTGCGGATAGGCTGGGTAAGCTTGCTGGCGATTACGGGGTCCGGTTTCCAGAAGACTTTGAGATACAGGAAGCGTCCCGCGAGGAATATCCCCACGAGCAGCATCAGCAGGTAGTACAGGTACAGCGCGTAGCTGATCCTGTCTCTCTTCCTGGTCTCCTGTTTAGTCTCTTCTGCCATTACTTAAGTACAATCGGCGGTTTTTCCGCTTCTTTCAAGTCAGAGCCGAGCTCTTCCAGGTGTTTTTCCGCGCCGCTTCTCCGGGTGAGGGAAGAAAGCTCGTAGGAACGCCTTGCGATTACGGCTTCCTGTTCTACAATTACGCTCCTTCCCCTCTCCACCTTAGTGAGAGTGTTGTCGATGAGCAGGCTGATCCAGATGGTGAGGGTAATCACCGCGAACACATAGACTATGTTGATGAAGTAGCGCCCTATCTTCAGTCGGAGGAGAAACTCTCCTTCGAAGATAGCCTTGACGCTCTCCTTCAGCAGTCGTCCTATGTCCGAAAACTTAAATTTTCTTTCCTGCTCCATTTTTAACAGCTATTCTCAGCTTCGCACTTCTCGCGCGGGTGTTGACGGCAATTTCATCCTCGGTAGGGAGGATGGGCTTGCGGTTTACGGCTTCGAAGGGGGTCTCGCTGCGGCCGAATACGTCGCGGATTACCTCTCCTTCTATATTTCCGGCCTTGATGAAGTTCTTGACCATGCGGTCTTCCAGCGAGTGGTAGGTGATGACTACCAGCCGCCCGCCCGGCTTCAGGGCGCAGGCTGCTCCCTCGAGGAACTTCTCAAGCGAGCGCATCTCCTGATTCACTTCGATACGGAGCGCCTGGTAGACCTTCGCGAGGTATTTGTGCTCAGCGAAAGAAGGCAGGGCGGCTGCAATGGCATTGTCCAGGTCATCGGTGGTTTCGATCGCCTTCTGGGATCTGGCTGCTACAATTAGTTTCGCAACCTTGCGGGCGTCATCGACCTCACCGTAAATCCTAAGAATCTTTTCCAATTCTTCTTGCGTATAAGAATTGACAATGTCCGCTGCAGTCGTTGTTCCCTGCACATTCATTCGCATATCGAGCGGAGCGCTGTAACGGAACGAGAAACCTCTTTCCGCCGTATCAAACTGATGCGACGACACTCCCAGGTCGGCCAGGATGCCATCGAATCCCCCTTCCGTTTCGGTGAGGGAGTAGTTGTATATGAATCTGAAGTCGTTGTGGATAAGGGTAAACCGAGGGTCGTCGATAGCGTTCTTCAGGGCGTCCTCGTCGCGGTCGAAGGAGATGAGTTTTCCTTCCGGGGAGAGACGGCTTATTATCTCGCGGCTGTGGCCCCCGCCGCCAAAGGTGGCGTCGGCATAGGTTCCGCGGGCGCTCGTTACAAGGGCGTCTACGCTCTCCTTAAGCAGAACGGGATTGTGGTACTCAGACATAGCGCGTTGCCTTTATTTTGAAAGGCTTTCCGCTATGGCAGTGTAATTCTCGTTAGAAAGGCGGGACTTTTCGAATTTCTCCTTCGCCCAGATCTCTATCTTGAAATCAATGCCAAAGAATACGACCTCTTTGTTTACACCGATTGCGTCAAGAAGGTCCCGGGAGATTGAGATACGTCCCAATTTCGAATCCGGTTCGACCACATCGCGGTCGCGCATATACTCCCTCCAGAACTGGACGTGCTTGGGGTTGAAGAAGTTGAGACCGTCTTTGACCTTCTCCGACTGCTTTGTCCACTCTTCGAAAGTGTACATCTCAAGACAGTCGTCGTAGATGCTCTTTTTTACCACGAATCTCATGTCTCCACCCACAGGCAGGCAGCCCTTCAGAGGCGCCGGGAGCACAAGCCTGCCCCTGTCGTCTACCTTCGAGGTGTATTCGCCGATGAATGTGATCATAATTTTGTTCTTATACGCAAGTGCCACAAAGTTAGAAAAAGTTTTCCATTTTCTTCCCATGTTTTACATTTTTTTACCACAGCCTCCCCGGAAGCGCGGATCGGCAGGTTTTTCCGCCTTCCGGCGCTTATTTACGGGATTTCGGCGCGGGTCGGCTGGTTTTTTGCCTCCCCGGCGCCATTTTCGGGGATTTCGGCGCGGAACGGCTGGTTTTTCCACCTTCCGGCGCTTTTTTACGGGATTTCGGCGCGGAACGGCTGGTTTTTCCACCTTCCGGCGCCGAATTTGGCGTTTTTGGCGCGGATTTCGGCCTTTTCGCCAAAATGAAGCCAGAGTACCCCTGCCAGAACGGCCTCTGAGGGCTTCGGCCTGGCTTCACAGGCCGATTTCGTCGTATGAAGCCAGCATACCCCTCTCAGAGTATGCTATAAGGCATCTCGCCTGGCTTCATCTTGGCGATTTTTCTTGTTGCCGGCGAAGATCGAGGGCGTATTTCCGACGGAATGAGTGTTTCCGCCAGGTAGCCTCAAGGGGTGCCCTTTGCAGAAGGTATCCAGGGATAGGTGAGCGGGACGGCTATGGCCGATTTCGGCCTTAGGAGCAAACCTCACCCTTACTAGAACATGGTGTGGGGCAAGTTGTAGGGACGGCAGTTTGGCGGAAATGAGTTCGGAGGCCATACCGGGGCTGCGCCGGGGCGGGGGTGGAAGCGCGAAGGGTTAAAGGTTGGTACGATTTTGTCGAAGTCCGTTCCCGAGGTCGCTCGCGGGAGTGCTTACCCGCTTGCTTGCTGAGTGCCCGCGACCTCTTTCAACCCTTCGAAAAAATCGTCCCCGATTGTTTAGCCCGCGCGAGTTCGGCGTTTCTGCAAACAATGAAGTACTACCCCTCGCGACACTATCCCTGCCGGGGGCTAACGAATATATATTCGAACGGCAGTGTGAGCCGGCAGAGAGATTTCGGCGGGACACCGCGTACTCGACTGCCCTACCAGAATAGCCGAAGGGGCGGAGGGGCGCGCCTTGGCGCGGTCGTTGCCGCTCCTTTGGCCCTACGGACACAGGCCGCGAGGTGGCGAGCGGCCGGTACTGCAAGTCCCCCGGCTTTGAGGTCGCCGGGGGAATAATCCCCAATATAGTTGTGCGAATCACGAGGGCAAAGTACCCATCGCGCAAGCTGAGCCGCTCCCTCGAGCTCGGCGCAGCGCGATCGAGTGTTGGGCATTTAATGTTCGATGGGTTGGTGTGTGATTTGGGCTGTTTTACACACCAAGGGGTGATTTTGAAGGGGTTGGTGTGTGTTTAGGGCGGTTTTACACACCGAGGCGTAAGAGTTGGAAGAAAAAGGCTAGGGGGAAGGACGCTTCCCCCGTATGAAAAGTTGGATGGGAAATTCGTATATTTGTATTGTTATGAAGAAAGTATTGATTTTTGCTATTGCAGCGATGTGCGTTGTTGCGTGTGGACCGCGCAGGAGTGCAAAGTCGCAGGCGACTCAAAAGGAAGCTGAACAATCAGAAAAAGTAGAACACGCTTGTTGTGGAAATCATGGCGAGGCAGGATGTCCCGCTGAGGCCGCTCAGAAAGAATGTGAGCAGGCAGTCGGAGATGCATGTCAGAAAGTAGAGGAGGCTTGCGAGAAAGTTGAAGAAGCCTGCGAAAAGGCAGAACAGACTACTAAGAAAGCTGCCGGGACTGTTCAGAAAGAGTGTGAGACAGTGAAGAGCGAGGGGATGACAGTCGTACCGCTAGGAAAGAAGGCGGATCCGAAGCCAATCAAGCCTGTTCCGAAACCGGTAAACAAATAGCAAGGGCCGAGATATTTGGAATTTCCAAAAATATCTCTACCTTTGCAGTCCTCTAACACGGTGCGATTAGTTCAGTTGGTAGAGCACCAGATTGTGGTTCTGGTTGTCGTGGGTTCGAGCCCCACATCGCACCCCTGCTGCAACTCTCGGAGTAATCCGAGGGTTGCTTTGTTTTAGGGGGCTTGTAAACACTTGGGTCTCCGACGATTAGAGAAACGAGTGGAGAAAGTGTGGGGCAAGGATGCCATCGGGGTCTCGTACTCTTACCTGAAAAACCTCAACATCTCCGAGGACAAGCCCTATCGGAACGACAAATGTATCATCCGCAGGGGGATTATAGTAACATCGCCGAAATAGTAGTATATTTACCGCCGATAAATCGGATTTTGAATGAGAAAAATCTCATATATATTATTAACTCTGTGCTTGGCGACATCTTGTTTCCCGACTGAATGGTTTGAACCGAAGTTTGAAGAGAATGACGATTATCATAATCTGAAGATTTCGGCAGATGGTGATAGGTATGATGTACCATTCGAGTTTATGTATTATAGGACAAAAACCACATGGCCAATGAGAACCTACCAAATCAGAAGCCGTTTTATCATAGATGATATTCCAAGTGAGATATACGATGTTACTGCAAATAAAAGTCCTATTAGATGGGTTCATGATTGGACATATGATAGCACCCGTAGTGTCGAGAAAGCAGTTCTCTTCGTCTATATTCCAGCAAATGAATCCTCAATGGATAGAACCATTGTTGCTCAAATCAGTATTGATAACATAGCTAATGACACCTATGCAATACAAGAGGATGATGAGCACGATTGGGGTGAATGGAAGACAGTCCTTGATGGAATCCAGGCAGGGCGATAGCAATACTGAGACATATCCAATTTGTCGAGTAGTTTAATACAAACTCTTAAGGTGATACATCAAACGACGGTGTATCACTTTGTTTTATTCCTTAAGCTGACACAGTGGGGTTTTTGACACGTCTGCCGCTTCCTGCTGACTACCTATCTGCTCCTTGCTATCAAGGTTCAAGTCGGGAGGCTTTTTTCGTCTGGTGCTGGCGCACTACATTGATTGGGGAACCGGATTAGTTAAGCTGTGGAGGGGAGGGCGATGAGTTCTTCGCCAATTGCCCTTAGGGTGGAGTAAATTTCGGCCAAGCGGGCTTGAGATGGGCGCTTTTTGCCGCTGATGTACTGAGCGAAAAGGCTTTGAGAAATGCCCATTCTTCGCGCCACCGCGGAGGCGTTGAGTTCGGGGTGATCCATGAAGATCAGAAAGAGTTCGTTCTTTTCCTTCTTTTCGAAGAATCCTTCAAAACTTAAATCTTCGTTCAAGTCCGGCCAATTGATACCATATTCGTCAACCGTATAGTTTGTGAGCTGCAGAGGAGACGCGGAACGTAGACGTGGATAATCAGCATAGCGTTCGCATGCTTCCCGTCCATCGTCAGTACGAATCCAGACTGCATCATTAGTCTGCCAAACTTTTTCTACCTTGATCATAATCTTTTATCATTATTGAAGTAATTGTTCCAATGCTCTGCAATCACTTCTTTGTTTTCTTCAATAATTGACTCCATCTGCTTTATCTCCGATAGCTTAAACCCAATGTTTTCTTCCAGTTCAACAGGAAACAGTGAAAACTTCGCTTTGTGTCCATCCTTCAGCACGTGGATATGAATGGGCTGATGGTCGTTCGAGTAGAACTTGAAGACAAACCCGAATACTATTAGTACTGTTGGCATAAATCCTCCTTGCAAATATAGGTAATAATTTAATTACCTCAAATAATTATAAAAACCAAAACAAAGGTACGGCTGGGCAACAAAAAAGTCAAGACTCGAAAGTCTTGACTATTAGCAAGTTAAATGCAAATACACTCTTTACATTAAGCTCTATTTCCCGGTGTAGACGCCTTCGAAGAGGATGGTGCCGGAGGTGCGCTCGCCGATGACGAAGGCGAAGGGGTGATCGCAGGTAAAGTAGACGATTTTGTGTTCCTCGGGCGGACCTTCTGTGTCGCCGGCCATCTCGACTACGGTAACGGCTGCGGCTTCGGTGCCCCACTCGGCGACGGTGATCTTTGCTTTCTGAATTACATTTTCGATCCAGTATCTATACACCTCTTCCTTCGGAGCGAACATCCTGTCGAACTGAGCGTTCTTTTCAAAAGCGCGGTTGAGACCGAGGGCCTTGAGGTTATCTTTCAGATAGAACTTGTTCTCGATGTCGAACTTGGGAAGTTTGACGTGGACCTCGGCGTTGGGAATATAGCTGTCCCAGATCTCCTGCCAGGAAATCTCGGTGAGTTTCTCAAGTAGCCCTTCGATATTGTTCTCGTCAGGGAGGAGTATCCCCATATAGAAGTGACCTCCGGTGTAGGGAAGAATGAGCGCGCCGAATCCGTCCATCTCTGAGTAGCGGTAACCGCCGACCGTGGACATCATTTTGACCTTCTTGACAGAGCCGTCGGGAAGAGTGAAGTCGTGGCCTCGGGTCCCGCTCTCCCTGAACATCGGATCGTACTGGCTGCCGGCCCATTTCGCCTTGAAATATAGGGCGTTCATAAGGAAGGCGACAGCATCGGGGGAGATATCGTTCGGGTCAAGGACTTTCTTGATTACACCGTCGGTATTGCGGCTGGACCACTCATTGATGCGGGCGGCGATAAGAGCCGGGTTGGTGAAATCAACATTCTCTACAGCGGCGTAGTAGTTCTCTTCGACCGTCTCCTGGAAGGCCGGAAGAAGGGGGAACTTCTCGTTGACAAGAAGAGCGTCGGTGACTTTAAGTTTGACGCCCAGCGAGACGGCGGGAAGCTGCTCGAGCAGAATCCTGCAGTACTCATTGAGGGCATCGATGCCTTCGGCTCCATAGCCGAGGAAGTCGATGATCTCCTGAAGGGTTTCGTCGGAGGCGCCGTTGGCGGTCATTGCCAGGGCGTACTGAAGACTGAGCGGCGAGAGAATCAGGCTTTCGCCATCGTAGACTTCGTCAAGGAGACGGAAGGCCATTGCGTTTCCGGCCGTGACATAACCCTGCTGGGTTTCGTTCAGGGTAACCTTAGTTAACTCTTCGGTAGGGGTAGGAGAAGAAACCTTGATGGGGTCCTTCACGTCGTCCTGCTTCCCGCAGGAGGCCATCACGATCAACGCAACGGTAACAAATACGATTCTTTTCATAATGCGTAACTAAAGCCTTGTATAATGTTCCACGCACCGCAGGTGAAGTCGGGGACTTCGACCGGGCGTGACCCGTTTTCGAGAGAAATGCGCGAGAGTTCGGTGATGCAACACCACTCCGCGAGGTCGTAGACATCCATATCGAGCGGAAGTCCGTGGTTCAGGCAATAGATTACACGATAGTCCATCAGGAAGTCCATTCCGTCGTGGCCGCCGACGGTCTTTGAAAGGGCTTCGATCGAGGGAGTTAAGATCGGGCTGCGGTAGCCCGGTAGGAGCGAGGCGAGCTCGTCGCCTTCGTAGACCCTTTCGGCACCGTCGGCGGACAGGCAGACGCGCTCGGAGGGATATTTCTGAGCGAAGCCGGCAGTTCCGACTAGCTGGTAGCCGCGATCGTACGGGCGGGGCGTCATGACGTCGTGTTGAAGGAGGATGGTTCTGCCCTTCTGCGTGCGGATCATGGTCATCGTAAGGTCGCCGTTCTGGAACCCGGCCGGGTCAGAACCGGTCAGCTCTTTGAGGTGACGGGGGCCGTTGAACGGGGCCGTGTCCATGGACACCAGCGTAGCGAGCCTGTCGCCACGGTGGATTCCGAGCGCCTGGCAGGCCGGGCCGAGGCCATGGGTAGGGTAGAGGTCTCCCCGCTGGGAGCGGTTAAGCTCGAGCCGCCAGCCCATATTGTCGGGGCCCCAGCGGTTTTCGAGGTTGTGGTGGTAGGCGCCTTCGGCATGGACAAGCTGGCCGAAAGCCCCACGGCGGGCCATTTCGAGGGCCGCGAGTTCGAAGCTGTCGTAGCAGCAGTTTTCGAGTATCGTGCAATGGCGGCGGGTCCTCTCGGAGGCCTTGACCAGCGCCCAACACTCATCCAGCGTCTGGGCGGACGGGACCTCGATCGCGACATGTTTGCCGCAGTCCATCGCGTAGAGGGCGATCGGGACGTGGTGGCCCCAATCCGTGCAGATATAGACCAGGTCCACGGCGGGATCCTCGCAGAGCGCGCGGTAGTCCGTGT
>Ga0247611_10009250_pt1 | contig 11900 bp, 11 predicted proteins | sample 177DNAGHGhighgp2_FD_192422 | JGI IMG/M metagenome (GOLD analysis project Ga0247611, IMG submission 192422) | Sheep rumen microbial communities from Palmerston North, Manawatu-Wanganui, New Zealand - 1770 DNA GHGhigh gp2 | ecosystem: Host-associated > Mammals > Digestive system > Stomach > Rumen... | reverse complement strand
TGAAACTGTAATTACTAGATATAATATTGTTAATATTAAAGATATTTCTACATTTTCTTTAATAATAAGTATTTTATTTATTATATTATCGCTTACTTTTGCGGTTTTTCTAATTATTGATTTATATAAGAATAATTATTATAGAACACGTATAAAAGTATTATCTGGAGTAAATTTAGTAATATTTTCAGGATTATTGTATTATTTTAGTATAGCACTAGGTACAGCATTCTTTATGATTGTATGCTGTAACTTATTTATGCTTAGTTTTGATTTAAAACTTAATAAAAATCGTAAGAAGAATTTATTAATTTATGTACCAACATATATTTTATTCTTGCTTATGATTATTATATCTATTGGGATTAATACATACTTATAATAATAAGGAGGTATTTTATGAAAAAAAATATTATACTTGCAATTATTTTAACTATATTTTTCTCTATTATTTTAGTTGCTTGTTCTAGTGATAAAAGTTATAGATCTGTTAAAATCTTTTCTTTTAGGGGAACATGTAATATTATTAGAGGAAATAAACAACTTGAATTAGTTAAAGAGCAAAAAATAAAAAATAATGATGAGCTACAAGTAAAAGAAGAATCACAAGCTATATTAAAATTAGATAGTGATAAATTTGTTTGCGTTAAAGAAAATACAAGTGTTAAGTTTGTAGCTACAGGAAAAGAAAACAAAACAAAGACTAGATTACATGTTAATAATGGTGGAGTAGTTGTAGAAGTAAAAGAAAAACTAAAAGATAGTGAATCTTTTGAAATAGCTTCATCTAACTCAGTAATGGCTATTCGTGGTACACAAATAAGCTTTGATGTTGATAAAACTAGCGATTCAGTTACAACAACATTTTCTATTCTAACAGGTCAAACAGAGACATTCTTATATAAGGATGAGACAATGAACTCAACTACATTAGTTCATGATAAAATGATGAGTTATACAACAAGCTTAAATAAAACTACTGATGAAATATATGATATATATGATAGCTTAGAGAAAGTTAGTATTGATGATAATGACTTAGAAACTATTTATAATACTACTAAAGAAGATCTAACAGTAGATAAAGCTAATGAAATTATAGGAATAGTTAATGAATTTGAACGTGATGAAAAAATAGATGAAAGAACTAGTAAAGAAATTGTTGATTTAAATATTGATAGTAGTATAGAATATGGATCAAATTTATATAATCATTTCTTAAATGAAAATAAATTAAATTTATATTATAGAAGTAATAGTGATAGTGAATTCGTCTTATATGAAGGAGATAATTATTTAAATATTGGTAGTTATGAAGTTAAATTATATGGATCTAATTATGAATCAGAAATAAAGACAATTGAGATTACTAAAGCTAATATTAACTTACCTATTAATTTTACGCAAAGCCTAGAAAACGGCGAATTTATGCTAAATGTTAGTTTGGATGATAATGTATTTTTAAATAGCCCATTTGCTTTAGAAAAGGATGGTAGGGAGTATAAATATAATATAGGTGTAACTCTAACTATGGCTGATAGAGGTACTTTATTAGATACATTTATTCTTGACTATAATACAAAAGAACATATTTATACATTTGCTAACCCAATAAATATTGATGTAGCTTATGTATTTAATTTACCTACTGATGTATTTAGTGTAAAAAATGATACTGAATATTTATATAATTTTGAACCTATGTTTGTATCTAATAATTTCTATTTATCAACAAATGATAATTCAACATTAGCATATTCATCAATGAATTATTATCATGCTGATGGTTCTTATATTGGATACTATGCAAATTATAAAATGGATGATTCTACTGAATATATTAAAGAAAGCTTAGAAACTGATACTAGAACTAATGAAAAATATATAAATCTAGGAAATACTGGAAATTTCCAAACATTATCAATTTATTATACAGTAGAACAAAATGATGAAATATTAGATAGATCTAGTGAATTAGTATATTCATTTGATAATTTAAATTTATCTGCTAATTATGAATATAATTTTAATAGTGATAACTCATTTTTCACATATAATTCAAATACTATAAATGCTTATTTTGATACAGGATTTGTAAATAATAGCAATTATGATTTATCTTATAAAATAGATTATGCACTACTTACAATAACAAATGAAGTAGAATATTCATACAGCAATGTTAAATCTGTATTTGAATCTGATAGATATGCAGTTATAAATGATATTCCAAAGGATGGTAAGACTTATGCTATCTGTGGATTTAGAGTATGCTATACTGATGAAGATGGTTTAGTATATATGATAAGTGAAGATGAAAATGATTATTCTATGGATTTATATAAATTGTATTCTACAACATCTATTGTATTTGGTAGTGGTGAATCGACAAATGATGGTTATGTATATGAATTAACTGTTAATGTTTCTAATATTTACCCATTAGATAATATAGAAATAGTATTAACTGATGAGGAAAATAACAAATATACATTTAATAATTTTGACGAAAATGGTTCACAAACAATTAGTGAAATAAACAGTTATTATAGCACATTATATTTAAGATATAATTATAATGAAGTAATGAGCATAACTGGCCAGTTTGCTAATGAATTGTTTGATACAACAGACTATAGTAATATTTCTAGATTGTATATTAAAACTGATGAACAATTTACAATGTTAAAAGAGGCGTTTGAAAACAAATATAATATAACAATTGATGGAAATTATCATAGCTATATAGGAGATGCTATAGTAGGAATTGAAGCACAATAAAAAAATGAAAGAGCACATGTTTTGTGCTCTTTTATTTACTTTCACTTTACTATTATAAATAAATATGATATATTTATTGCATGGGGTGATTTTATGAAGAAAAAAATAATTATATTTTCTTCTATTGGTGCAGCATTATTAATTGGACTAACCATTTTAATAATTTGTTTATGCCTAACAAAAGGTAGTAAGTCATACAGAAATATAAAAATATTTAGTGTAAATGGACTTGTAAATGTAAAAAGAAATGATACAGTAGAAAAAGCAACTAAGGATATGAAGCTTAAAAATGAAGATGTAGTTGAAGTTTTAGAAAGCTCAAGTACTATCTTAAAGCTTGATAATGATAAGTTTATTATGGCTAAAGAAAATACTACTTTAAAACTTACTGCAGTAGGTAAAGAAAAAACAAGTAAAACTAGAATTATAGTTGAAAAAGGTGGAGTAGTAGTTGAAGTCAAAGAAAAATTACAAGAAAAGGAATCATTTGAAATAGCATCATCTAACTCTGTAATGGCTATTCGTGGAACACAAATTAGCTTTAATGTAGAAGTTAAAGATAACAAAATAACAACAAGTGTTTTAGTTCTAGAAGGTAATACAGAAATTATGTTATTTAAGAATGATAAGTTAAGTTCAACAAAGTTAGCTCAAAACTTTAAATTAAGTTATACAACTGATTTAAGCGATGCGTCTAAAGATATTTCAAATGTAATTGATAATGGCACAGTAGAGGCAATAACTGATGATGTATTAAAAGAAGTATTTAAAGTAGTTAAAGAGACTTTAACAAGTGAAGAAATAGATACTATTGTTGATATTATTAACACATTTGAAAGAGATGATGATTTAGTAAATCATACAATAAAATTTAGTTTTACAAAATCTCCTATGGAAGGAGAAAATCCTAGTGACTTTATTGAAATAGAAAAAGATTATAAAGATTTAATTGGACTAAAATATTTATATAGTAAAACTATTGATGGAACATATAGTGAGTTTGATACTAATAACCCACTAGAAATAGGAGATTGGTATTGTAAGCTTGAAGCAGGTAATGCTTATAGATCAGATCCTATTAAATTTAGCGTTGTTGAATATAAGATTACTTTATCTAACCCTATAAATCTTTCACCAATATATATAGATAATTCTGTAGCATTAAGTGCTAGCTTTGGGGAAGAATTAGAAGAATTCTTTAATTCAGATTTAGCTAAAACACCTTCAGATGAACCAGAATATAATCATGAATATAAATATTATGTAATAGTTAATTATGGAGATCCAAATGATAGTGATCACTATATGTATCAAATTTATTTAAATTGTGAAGATTTTTCTTCAAGGTCTTCTACAATTAACTTAATTTCATATTATGATGTTTATGTTGAATATTCTTTGCCTGAATATTATGAAATAGAAAATTGCGATAAAGATGGCGATTTGATGTTTGCTAGTTTTGAATATGAAGTAGAAGATACTTTAAATATTAATTATGCATTTGCTTCCCTTGAAGATGATATGGTATATTTTAATGCATTATTAGATTTTTATAGTCTTGAAGGAGCATCAATAACTATTAAATATACTGGTGAACAAGAAGGTATGGAACAAGAAGCTATTTCAGAAGATGGAATTTGTAAATTCAGTTTAGGGTTTGATGAATGTTCATTCTATTTATGTATTAATGGTACAGATATTAAATCTAGTGTATACACTGTAAATAAAGCTAATTTCCCAGATACAGTCAATACTGGAGCTTATATTAGTGGTGGAATTCCAGCATATGCAATTGTTACATATAATAGTGATAATTCAATGAATTTCTATTATGATTTAAGTTTCAATGGAATAAATCAATTTGATCACTTTGTTTTATACAAATATGATGATGAATATATTAGTAAAACAAGATCTTTATATGAAAGAAGTGATAATAAATATTCAGTTGTAACTGATACTTTAAAGAGTAATTATTCACCATTCTTAATTGGATATGCTATAACTAAAGATGATTTTACTTATGTTAATAAAGGAGTAGAAGTTCCAGGTGGATCAATTGCTGGATTTGCTGATTATGGTTATATTAATAATGATAATCCAACTTATTCTATTGAAAGTAATGGTCTATTTGTTAAGGGTAGTGAAATAAAAATATATGGTGATGAGTATCAATATTTAGCTACAGTTGCTGAGAGTGATTACTATGACGATTTTGCATCAACTACATATCTAGGTGATTATGAAGGCGAAATATGCTATTTCAGTGGAGAAGTATATGGACATATAAATAGTGATATTGTTGGTGAATTTGGTAATGATTATGGTGCATTTACTAGTGAAGCATTTGAATACATTAAAGGAGTTTTATTAGAAAGTGGTATAACTATTAAAGGTACTAATAAACATATTTTAAAATATCGACAATTTTAATTTAACATAAAGAACTATGGAAGTCATAGTTCTTTTTTTTGACTTATAAATATAATTATGATATATTTAATAAGGTGATTATTTATAAGGAGGTGTAATTATGACTTTTAAAAGTGGCTTAAAAGATGGTATACCTATTTTTTTAGGATATTTAGCTGTTAGTTTTGCCTTTGGTGTATTTTGCATAACAAAGGGATTAACTCCTATTGTAGCGATAATTACTTCCCTTACTAATGTAACAAGCGCAGGACAATTTGCGGGTGTTAAATTAATGATAATTACTGCCTCATTTATTGAAATATTTTTAACTACTTTATTAATTAATTTAAGATATTCTCTTATGAGTATAGCTTTAACACAAAAGCTTGATGATAGTGTTAAAACATATCATAAATTAATTTTTGGATTTGGTGTAACTGATGAAGTATTCGCAATTGCCGTACAAAAAGAAAAAATAACTCATAAATATATGTATGGTCTTATTTTACTACCTATTATTGGTTGGACTTTAGGTACTGCGCTTGGTTGCTTCTTATCAGATGTCTTACCTGAGCGTATTTTAGATGCATTAGGTATATCACTTTATGCAATGTTTATTGCGATAATTATACCTGAAGCAAGAAAAAAATTAAGTGTTTTCTTAGTCGTATTACTTTCTGCGGGACTTGGTATATTATTCTATTACACACCTTATTTAAAAGAAGTTTCTATTGGATTCCAAATTATAATTATAACAATTGTTTCATCTTTATTTGGAGCATTAGTGTTCCCTATAAAAGATGAAGAAGCTAAGGATGGTGATACTAATGTATCTAGCGATTAGTATTACTATTATGGCTCTAACAACATATTTAGTTAGAACAATTCCTCTACTAGTATTTAAGAAAAAGATTGAATCAAGATTTGTTAAATCATTTTTATATTATGTACCTTATGCAGTACTAAGTTGTATGACTTTCCCATCTATATTATATTCAACAAATAGTATGCCTACAGCCGCAATAGGTTGTAGTGTAGCTTTAGTTGCTTCATTCTTTAAACTAAAATTAATATATGTTGTAATTATTACAGTATGCATTGTATTTGGCTTTAGTTTCTTATTTTATTAAAATCGCAAAAAAATTGCGATTTTTTTATTTTTACCCAAGTTTTTAGAAGAATGAATCGTATATATAGTATAGAAGGGGTGGAAATATGAATACAAATAAAAATATGTATAATATAAACATAAAATACACATAAACATTGATTATAATAAATAAACGTGCTATAATATAACTAGAAAAGGAGTGATTATTATGGCAAAAGTTAATACAAACATTAGCATTGATAAAGATTTAAAAAAAGATGCACAAAACCTTTTTTCATGTTTTGGCTTAGATCTATCTACTGCCATAACTCTATTTCTATCTCAAGCAGTTAGAGAGCAAAGAATTCCTTTTGAAATAAAAGTAGTTAAACCAAACAATACTACAATTAATGCTTTAAAAGAAGTAGAAAAAATGGAAGGGCATCCAGATGATTATGAATCTTTTTCAAGTGTTAGTGAAGTAATGGAGGAGCTTAATAAGTGAAATATAACATAAAACTAACTACACAATTTAAAAAAGATTATAAGACTATTTTAAAACAAGGATTTGATCCAAAAAAATTAGAGAATGTATTAGAACTTTTACAGAATGGTTCCCATATACCTGATATATATAAAGATCATCCACTTTGGAATTCAAAAGATTTTAAAAATTGTAGAGAATTACATATTGAACCTAATTTGTTATTGATTTATAAATATTCAAACGAATATTTAATTCTTTATTTGATTAGAATGGGGTCTCATAGTGAATTATTTATTTAAGAATCGCAAAAAATTGCGATTTTTTTATTTTTACCCAAGATTATTAAAAAATAAATCGTATATATAGTATAGAAGGAGTGAAAATATGATTAAGGAAATACCTAAATATGAAAGACCTAGAGAAAAACTTCTTAATAATGGAGTTAAATCATTATCAAATATAGAATTACTTGCGATTATTATTAAAAGCGGTGTAAAAGGTAAATCTGCCATAGAATTATCAGAAGAAATATTATATAGCCTAAATTCACTTAAAGATTTAAAAGATTTAGAAATAGAAGAAATAACAAAAATTAAAGGCTTAGGTATAGTTAAAGCTATGGAAATTATTTGCGCAATAGAGCTTGGAAAAAGAATTGTTTTAGAAAAACAAAAGGTGAAAAAATACACAAGTTCAAATGAAATATTTGAAGCTTATAGACATGAATTAGATTTTAAAACTGAACATTTTATAGCAATATATTTTGATTCAAAATGTAATGTTATATGCAAAAAAGATATTTTTAGTGGTGATGTTAATAGTATAGGAGCTAAACCTAATGAAATATTTAGATATGCAATTAAGCTAGGTGCACCTGCACTAGTTGTAATGCATAATCATCCATCAGGTGATCCTACACCATCAAAATCTGATTTCGATTATACAAATAATTTAGTAAGTTTAGCAGAAGCAACTAATATAGTATTATTAGATCATATAATTGTAGGGAATACTTACTATTCTTTTAACGATAATGGTTTACTATGAAAAAATATATAAATATGATATAATTAAAATGGTGATTAATATGAAAAGATTAAAGGATAAAATCATCATTAACCAAAAACAAGTTATGAAAAAAAGTCTTTTAAAAAGATATGATATTAGTGAAGAATTTTTGGATATGGTTTTTGATGAAATAGAAAAAAAGTATAGTGAAAAAATCTGTAATAACTATAATCTTGAAAATATATTTGATAATCCTTTTTTAGCTTATAAAATATATTTATCTATATGTTTAAATCATGAATTTGATTTAGATAGATTTAAGGAAATAGATTTTAGTGATGAATATAATGATAACTTTATATCTAGAGTAGTTGCTCAAACTCTATATTCAGATTTAAACAATACAACTTTTCCGATGTCTCATATAGTTAATCATCCAGTAATTTTAATATTATTATCATTATCTAGTTTAATAAAATATAGAGCTATATATCATGAACCACAAGTTCTAAAAAGAAGAAAGCATACTGACTATTTACCAATTTTAAAGCTTGTATCTGAGGCAATGACTTCCTTAGAATCTATATTAGTATTAATTTCTGAAAGAGCGTTTAGTCAAGCAAAAACAATATATAGATTATATCTTGAACAAATAATCATTTCTATGGCTATTATTAAGAACCCTAATTTAATAAATAAATACTTAGAACATCAACGTCTAATAGAACGTTACGCTAATAATACATCAGATAGTGAAATATTAAAAATAATAGAAGAAAAGAAAATTCCTGCGCGTGATGTAAAAAGCTATTTAAGCTATGGTTGGATAGAAGGAATAGATGGATTTAATGAACTTCCTAAACAAAGATATAGTATTAAAATAATGGCTAAATTATGCGATGTTTCAAATATTTATGAATTATATGCTGATGCGACAAATTATGTACATATGAATTATTTATATAGTGGTGTAGATTGGTTAAAGGAAGTAAATAAAACTATTGAAACATTATATGCTACTATTATAGGTGTTATGAATAATTATTCAGTTTTTAGTGGCTATAACTTTGTATATAAAAACATTGATTTAAAAAACGAATTATTTAATATATTTAGAGAGTATGAAAGCCTAATAGATAAAGAAGGCTATGATATTGATATATTGAGATTAAAAAGCGCATAACTAAGCGCTTTTTAATTATTATAAAAAAATGATAAAAAGCTATTTATTATAATATGTTATAATTATAATAAAAAATACTAATATAACTGTAACTTATATTTTATTGTATTTTAACATTAAAAATGTTATAATTTTTATTGTATAAAATTAGGAAAGAAGGGCTTATTTATGAGTAAAGTTATTATTGATAAAGACTATAAATCTAAGTTAGGATTATTAGAAACTGAAATTGCTATAAAGGATTGTAAAGATATATTTGAACGTGAACTTGCTAAAGCACTAAATCTTACTAGAGTTTCAGCGCCACTTTTTGTTTTACCTGAAACAGGATTAAATGATGATTTAAATGGTTATGAAAGACCAGTAAGTTTTGATATTCATGATTTAAAGAAAAATGTTCAAATTGTTCAATCTCTTGCAAAATGGAAAAGAAATGCTTTAAGAAGATACGGTTTTAGCGTAGGTTCTGGATTATATACTGATATGAATGCTATTCGTCGTGATGAAGAACTAGATAACTTTCATTCAGTTTATGTAGATCAATGGGACTGGGAAAGAATTATTACAAGAGAAAATAGAAATATGGCATTTTTAAAGTCTATTGTTAAAAAGATTTATAAAGCAATTTGTATTACTCAAACAAAACTAATGAAGAAATACCCTAACTTAACAAATAAGCTTCCAAAGGATATAAAGTTTATTAAATCAACTGATCTATATAAGATGTATCCAGATAAAACACCAAAAGAAAGAGAAAACATTGTTTGTAAAGAATATGGTGCTGTATTCATTAGTCAAATAGGTTGGCCTATTGATGGTAAAGAACCACATGATGGTAGAGCCGCGGATTATGATGATTGGAAATTAAATGGAGATATTTTAGTATATTTTGAAACTCTTGATTGCGCACTAGAATTATCTAGTATGGGTATAAGAGTTGATAAAGAATCTCTAACAAGTCAAATTGGCTTTAAGAAGGAATACGCGAAATTGTCAAGTCCATATTCACAAGATATCTTAAATGATAACCTACCTTTAACAATAGGTGGAGGAATTGGACAATCTAGATTATGTATGTTCATGCTAAATAAGATGCATGTAGGTGAAGTACAATCATCTTTATGGAGCGATGAAGATCTAGAATTATTAAGTAAAAACAATATTGAAATATTATAGGTGATTTTATGAATAAAGAAATATTAAATATTTTACAACAAAATGCTAGAATAGATATAAAAGATCTAGCTGTTATGGTAAATTTAAGTGTTGATGAAGTTAAAAAAGAAATTGAAGAAATGGAAAAAGAAAAAATTATTTGTGGTTACCATGCTTTAGTTAATTATGATAATACTGATGATGAAAGAGTATCAGCTTTAATCGAAGTAAAGGTTACTCCACAACGTGGTTTAGGATTTGATAAGATAGCTGAACGTATTTATAATTTCCCTGAAGTATCAGCTGTATATTTAATGAGTGGTGCATTTGATTTTACTGTAATGCTTGAAGCTAAAACAATGAAAGAAATATCTAAATTTGTTTTTGAAAAGTTAGCAACACTTGATTATGTACAATCTACAGCAACTCACTTTGTTTTAAAGAAATATAAAGATTTTAAAACAGTACTTGTAGAAGAAAAGAAAGATTTAAGAGAAATGGTGAACTTATGAGAGAGTTTATAACAGATAAGGTTAAAAGTATTAAACCTTCTGGTATAAGACGTTTCTTTGATATTGCTAGTGAAATGGAAGGTGTTATTTCACTAGGTGTAGGTGAACCTGACTTTGATACTCCTTGGCACATTAGAGAAGAAGGTATTTATTCACTTGAACGTGGTAATACATTCTATACTTCTAATAGTGGTTTAAAAGAGTTAAGAATTGAAGTTAGTAATTATATCAAAAGAAGGTTTAATTTAAATTATGATCCACTAAATGAAATATTAATTACTGTTGGTGGAAGTGAAGCGATAGATGCTTGCTTTAGAGCATGTATAGAGCCTGGTGATGAAGTGATTGTTCCTGAGCCATGTTATGTATCATATGCTCCATGTGCTAAACTTGCTGGTGCTAAAGTAGTTACAATCGACTTAAAAGAAAAGAATAGTTTTAAACTAACAAAAGAAGAATTATTAAATGCAATTACTCCAAAAACTAAAATTTTAGTGCTTGCTTTTCCTAATAATCCTACAGGCTCTATTATGGAAAAACAAGAATTAGAAGAAATCGCAAAAATCGCAATAGAAAAAGATATTTTAGTTTTATCAGATGAAATATATGGTGAATTAACTTATGGAGTTAAACACTATTCTATTAGTCAAATCGATGGAATGAAAGAACGAACTATTGTTGTTAATGGATTTTCTAAAGCATATGCTATGACAGGATGGAGACTTGGCTTTGCTTATGGGCCTAAAGAAATCATTAAGCAAATGCTTAAGATTCATCAATTTGCTATAATGTGTGCTCCAACAACAAGCCAATTTGCTGCTGTTGAGGCACTAAAAAACGGGGATAATGATATTGCTGAAATGAGAGAAGAATACAATCAAAGAAGAAGGTATTTAGTTAATAAACTTAGAGAAATGGGATTTGATTGTTTTGAACCAAAAGGTGCGTTTTATGTATTCCCATCAATTAAAAAGTTTGGTTTATCTAGTGAAGAATTTTGTGAAAAATTATTAATGGAAGAAAAAGTTATGGTAGTTCCAGGTAATGCTTTTGGTTTAAGTGGCGAAGGATTTATTAGAATAAGTTATGCTTATTCACTTGATCAACTTAAAAAGGCTATGGAAAGAATTAATAATTTCGTTTCAAGATTAAATAAATAATAAAAGGCGCAGTAATGCAGTGATATAATAAAAGTAGACAGTTAATAAAAAACTGCTCTACTTTTTTTGTTATATAATAAATTTAAACATATTCTTCTTAAGAAGAATCGCG
>Ga0247611_10009248_pt1 | contig 11903 bp, 4 predicted proteins | sample 177DNAGHGhighgp2_FD_192422 | JGI IMG/M metagenome (GOLD analysis project Ga0247611, IMG submission 192422) | Sheep rumen microbial communities from Palmerston North, Manawatu-Wanganui, New Zealand - 1770 DNA GHGhigh gp2 | ecosystem: Host-associated > Mammals > Digestive system > Stomach > Rumen ... | reverse complement strand
ACCTCTCAGCGATAAGAAAGGCTATGGGAAATCTGGAGACGCTAGAGTGAAAGATAGCTCTAAGCAGAATATTAACATCAATATAACTAAGCGTCCTCAGAAGAGAGTACAGAAGCCTAGAAAGCAGGAGTTCAAAATTAATGAAAAATCAATCACTGTGTTCTATCGTCCAAACAACGAAATTGTTGTCTTAGCAAGTACTGAATTCACTGAAGACGAAATCAATCTCATAAAGCTTTCATTCGTTAGTCGTCTGCTCGGAGTTAACGAAATTGAAAAAGAGTTTATTAAGAATGAGAATGGAGAGGTTGAGCTCATGAGCTTAAAATGCGGAGGCAACTATACAATCATGAAATTGAAATTGAAATCTATTGATGAGGAAGCTATTCAAGATGCTGTTAATGAGTTCACACTAGCTAGTATTTAAAAGCTAATTTAAAAACTCATCATCAGCAAACAGCGATAAATGAGTAATTTGAAAATCGAAACCTTAAAGGTTTAATTTAATTTTTTTATTAAAATAAGAGATGAATCGCTTCGAAATTGAAGAATTGTTATCAGGCTCAACCACTCCTGATGAGCTCGAAGGAGGAGCTTCGAATTTAGATGAAAACGAAGCTAATGAGTTTGAAGTCGAAGAAGGAGTTGAAATGAAAGTATATGAGCCTAAACTCACCAGAGATATCATGTCGAAGTATGAGTTTGTAGGCGCTCTAACTACGCTTGCTATCTATCTCAAAAACAAGAAATCACTAGAACAGTATACTGATGTTTCTGATATATTCAGAATAACGAATACAGCTGAGCTTGCCTTCAGAATTCTTCAAAATAAGAAGATGGATATTACAATCAAGCGCAATCATGGTGCTGAGCTTGTTTCATTCTCAAAACTTCGTTATAATCCTCAGTGGGTTGATGACTTAGAAGAGTATTTTACTAAATGGAATGCTTCTGTTAACGAAGAGCTCTATAAGCCATTAGCGAAAGCAGTTGGTTCGATGAAAGAATAAACGAATTTAGAATAAGCTTGATTTCGAAAATAAGTGATTTCGAATTTCATCATTTTTGAATGCTCTCGATTACAGCTCTACAACTACTACCATCAAGTACAGATAAGCGTTCGAAGAGCTTATAGTAAACGTTATATTCGTTGATGCTTAAGCTTTCAATAGGAAACATTGATGAGCAAACGATAGAATCAAATCTAAATGATTCTTCATTCCATACAACTCCTTCGTTCAAGTCTTCGATGAAATAGATAACTCCGATATCAAGAGTTACGGTATCATCGATTACGTGAGTTATATAAATGAAGTTTCGAGTTAGAAGACAATAGAATTCAAAATCGAGATGAATAGGAACATCATATAGAAGACTCGACATGAACTCTTAATTAAAGATGAAATAAAGAGCTTTCGAAATAAGCAATTTCGAAGACTTCGATAATCACTTATTGACTACTCTCCAAGTTGTTAAATTGGCGAATTAAGAGTTATCGAAATTCCTTTATTCATTATCAATCGATTTTGAAACCTTATCAGCATGCTTACGCCCAGCTATCCATTTCGTGAATTTGAAAGCTTGATAAGCTATCGTGAAGAGGCCGATGAAGAATACGATTAGAATCGCTATCTCTATCGCTGTTAGCATCATTCTATTGCTTTTAAAGAGACTCTTGTTCATCAATAGAGCTTCGTTTTACTCGCTCTGAAATCGGCGTTCCGCTGACATCAATAGAGCTTCGTTTTACTCGCTCTGAAATCGGCGTTCCGCTGACATCAATAGAGCTTCGTTTTACTCGCTCTGAAATCGGCTTACAGTCGTCGACAGAAACTAACTCAATAACTATGAAAACGAATCTTTCTTTATATGATATCGAAGCTTACACTCTTCTATATTTCATTATCATTCTTATCTTCTTTCTATATTTCTATGCTATGATTTATAGATACACACTTGAACAGAGAACTAAGAAAGAGAAAGCTTTAGAGAAGCCTATGTAAAGAGCTTATAATTTAGCTATTTTGAAAGGTCTATTCTCAGCTCATCTATAAATCTAAAACTTTGTTTTTTGTATTATTATCGATACTGTCTCTGAAGATAGTAAGCTGGCGAGTAGCCTAATAGCATACACGTAAAAGCTAAGATGGAGGACTTCGATACTGGCGAACTCGTTGAGATTGAATATGATGGTAGCGAAGATACTATTAAAATCAATAATCCAGAAAGAGGAGCAGCTAGACACTATAGCGAAGAATTTAATGCATCGTTCTTAGCTTGGTTCAAGGACTGCCTTGAAAACGAATATTACGAATGCTCGAAAACGATGCATCTAGCTGCTTGTGATGCTATGAATGTAATCTATCTTGATATCGACGTCTTCTATGAAGCTAAAGATGGAGGCAACTGCAGAGATTTCGATATAGCTAATGCTCGCTTATACTCAGACACATTCATCGAAGTTAACGCTCTCAACTGGGTTCATAAGCTCATCTACATTCCTACTGAATACGAACTCGTTGATGGCAAGTATAAAGGCGGAGCTCATATCTTGATTTATCTTAATAGTAATATCGATAAGACTAGACGTCATCAAATGTACAACAGCACTCGTAATGCAATCTTATCGAATCCTGAAATCTTAAAAAGCTTTAATGAACAGGGCTTAAACATCAACGCCGCTTCTTATAATAAAGCTTTTGATGAGATGCCGCTAACACAGTGTTGTCCGTTGATGCCTCACTGCGTTAAGGTAGGAGCTAAGAGAACGTATGAGCTCATCAATCCAGAAGATTTCGATACTTCTTCGAATATTCTAATACTTCCAAATAAGCATGGAGATGTGAAGCCAGATGCTGAGGTTGAAGAAGAGGTTGAATTAGAAGACGATGAAATCGATGCTGAAGATGTCGGCGATTTGCTTAGCTATACTCTATCGAGGTCTTATAAAGAGACTCTCAAATTCATTCATTCTCTTCGTTATCTCTCTCCGAGACATCCTCTATGGGCTAAAATTGCTTCTCATAACACTAGACCTGAAGTCTTCAAACCGGTGATTCATTGGCTTATACTTTGTCTCTTCGCTGAAGACCCTAACGTTATAGCAGTAGACCCATTAATGAGAGTGAAACATCAGCTAGCAAGAGAGTTGCTTCCTCTATTAAGAATGACTAATAAAGAAGGAGAAGAGAACAAGCTAAAACAGTTATTAGATTACATCGATGGCTGCACTAAGAAGACGTATGCTAAAGATAGCGCTTACGGAGTGTTTATAAACGACGACCTTTCAAGTGACCTCTCAGCTTGCTGTAAATTCGTTATCGATAAGCCTGATGCTGTGATATCGAAATCGATAGCTTCTTACGTCGCGATTCATTATAAAGAACAACCTAAAGATGAGAGAGACGCTCTTGTATCTAAGCTATCAGCTAGAATGCTTAGAGCTCGTCGATATGCTGCTAACATCATTAGCAACTACGTTGAGTTCGTATCCTTCATCGCTGAGAATCTAAGTGATGAAATCAAGCCGTTCGGAGCTCCTATCACAGATGAAGATATCTTCAGACACGGTTATCGCATTTCTATGAATTCGAGAAGAGTGATAGCTGATGAGATGAGACCAGGCGTTCCTATTAGCTTCGATGAGCTTAGAGCTCTACGTTTGAATAAACCTGTTAAGCGTTCGATTACACTTCATCATTACGATAAGTTCATGAGTCGAATGTTTAGAATGTTTATATCTTGCTATTTCTATCAGCTCTCAGCTCAATCGTTCTCAGCGATTCGAAAATCGATATCGGCGTTTATAGCTTACTTCGTTTACACTAAGAAAGATGGAGCGGTTCCTATGCCTAGAATATATAATATAAGGCAGACGATAGAACTCTGTAAGTATCCTTATAATCAGTGGCTTCCACCTGATGAAAATGGAATTCAGTTAATTGATTGGTTCTCAGAGCTCAACGACACTTACGTTGAACGCGAGCTTAACACTTCTCGTAAACGTAAATTCATTTACGAATTCATCGAAATTCAACGTATGTTTCAAACGTCGCCATCGTTTACAAAGACAGCTGATATCAAGAGCGAGAACAAGCTTTATAAAACGTTGAACGCTCTATCTCGTGATGTGATGCTTATTCACTATAAGCGTGAACGCGAACCAGTAGAATGGGATCCAACGCTGAGATGTCCTTATCATCCGATGAGAAATGGAATCTTAAAATTCATCGTTCCTGAGTACCCAACAAATGGACTCGACTGGCGAGAATACTGTGAGTTCAGTTATGATAACTATGATATCATCATTAATGGAACTTCAAACGTCTATTTTGATGAAAACTATGGTTTCGAACGCAACCCTGCTTATCAACGCGTTTCTCGCATGTTCAAAGAGATTCAAACGAATAAACAAATGCATGATTTCGAATTACAGTCATGTGCAGCTGTCTTACATGCAATCGGTCAACGCGATCAAATTCATCAATACTACGGAACAGGTTCTGAAGGCAAAACTCTATGGAATAACGCTATCATGTTTATGCTCGGCGAATCAACGTTACCAATAGCTATTCAGAAAACAATAATCGGAGACTACTATCCTGAGGGTATGAGCGACCCTGTGATGGTGAATCCACTGCCACTAGCAACAACGATGGAAGCTAAAGCTGTTATGAGACCTAATACTAACTCTCATGACTCAGGTGGAATCATAGAATTGAAATCAAAACGATTCTGTTCAATTGCTGAGATTGATGTAGCGACGTATGGTCGTAATCTGCAAGTAGCTGTGTGTAAACAGATAACTGGTGAAAACCCTATTAGAAGCAGACAAATAAGAGAAAAGTCTGAGTCGCTGATACCTCGTATCTATATGACTCTTCAAACTAACAGTGTTCTCGGTTACTCAGAGAATAACGCTGCTATCGATAGACGTTTCGCTGTTATTGAACATACTTCTAAATTCATGACTAGAGCTTTAGCTGATATCGATCATAGAAAGGGTCGTATGCGTCAATTCGAAGCTGATACTTCGTTGGGCTCAAAAATACAAACAGACCCAGCTTACTGGCAAGCTGTTTTCTATGTTCTCTTACCATATGCTCGTAAGTATATAGGTCGCTGGTACGACCCCGATGAAGATGAAGAAGCTTTAAATGTTAAAGAGAGAACAGGCGGTCACGCTCCTTACAGCGCTGTCAGCGACGTTCCTAAGCCTCAACGCGTTAAGCTAATGACTCAAATATCGATTTCATGTTCAAGTGGTCTCGTCGGTTGGATAGATAAGAACCTTATAAAAGAAGAGAATTCGTTGGTTACGTTGAAGAGAGTAATCGATAAGGTGATTCAGACTGATAAGAATAGCGAAATTGCTAAAGACGGTGGCGTTCTAGATGCTAAGTATAGACGTATGCCTGAAGAGAGTAAACGCTTAGAAGTAACTAGACAACTGACTTCTCAATTCGGAGGCGCTTGGCTGTTTAAATTAAGAGACGAATTCTGGATAAATGAGAATGAACTCAAAAATGAAATCTCGATACCAGCTGGCGCTTATGAAGTTATCGATAGAGCTAAACTCGATGAATCTGGAGAGAAAGCTATGTATGAAGAGCCTCCTCGTAAGGTCATTAGCTTGAATAAGCCTCTAACTCTTAATCGCAGTAATCTATCATTAGTGTTATCAGCTGAAGACCAGCTTACATACGGAGCTGAAATCGATAGCGATGCTATGATTGATCTTATATTCCAAGATGGAATGTCGATTTCTGATGTTGGAGGCATACGTAATCTAGATGGTGTTTACATCATCGACCATAAGCTTAAATCAAAGAATTACAAAGAAGATGAAGACGAGAAGTAAACTCGTAATTTGAATTTAAGCGATTTTGAATTTGATTAAAATTCAAAGTATTCATTTTTGATTATAAAAGTTTGTTTTTTCAATATTCAACGATTGCACACTGAAGAGATGTCGTTTGATAGCAGCGATAGCTTCGAAAACGTTGAAAATCCAATTACTTCATCAATCGCGCCTTCAAATAGAGCTGAGCTTGAAACTAAGCAATTGAATATAACTGATATCGAATCTGACGATAAGCCTAAACGCATTAGAGAACTCGGTCCTAGCGATATATTGACTACTGCTTCAACTGATGACTTCGTTATCGAAACGGATGCTCTGTTTATTATTGATAACGATAACGATTACATCGAATGCTTAAAACAGCTATTTGAAGTATTCGTAACTAGATTGATAGAGCTTAAGGGCTTACCTAGCGTTATTGAAGAAGCATCAGGCTCAGCTGCTATTGACTTCATTCGAGGATACTTAGGCTCAATTATCGATGTAAGCGTTTATACTTATAAACTACTTGTTCCTTCTATTCAAAACGAGCTCAAGTTTGGTTTCGATTTATTGATTTCGAAATTCGATGAATACGCTAGTGAAATAGAAGCAATCAAGAATAAGATTGATATTGAAATTGGTTTACTTACTAATCTTGAAAAAGGATTTGGAGAGCTAGCTACTTTCGCTAATCACTGTTTAGCAATTAGAGACTATGCTGAAGACGATTTCACAGCTTCGTTTACATACGTCGAGAGCACTCATAAATGGATATATCAGTTATCAGCGATGAAAAGAGATGAGATGGCTATCAATATGATGAAACAACTTATTGAGATATTTGAAGAATTGAAAGCTAAGCCTCTTCCTGATATCAAAACGATTAAAACGAAAGCTGAAGTCGATGAGTACTCTAAGCAATTGAAGAAGAACTCAGCTATCGAATTCCTAGAGCCTATAATAGCAGAAATGGAATTTGGAATTAGAGCTCATTTACAAGCTCCTCAACCTGAAGGTGCCGTCACTATATCTAGAAGAGGAAACGATTATCAAATCGTTGAATGGAACGGCTTGAATGCTGGCTCTAAGAATATGAGAGCCGGCCGTTAACTTTAATCGAAATTAATTGATTCCAGAACCGAAGGTTCTGTTCATCTAACGTTTCACTCGAAATTCAAAGCATTCATTTTTGAATTCGACGTTTACATCTATGTACTCGTTCGATGAGCGTTAGCGAATCGGCGCGTACTCACATGTACTCGTTCGATGAGCGTTAGCGAAAACGGCCTCTAGGTTGCTATTTGCGTTAGCGAATCGGTGAGTGACATTAGGAATCAATGAAAAATAAAGATGCTTAGATTCGAATTCTCGTAAGCTTCATTTTCACCTGATTACGCTTAACAGTTTGGGACGGACCGTTACGTGTATGCCTATTTAAAAGTCAATTATCGTTTATAGCTGAAGTCAGTTATAACTTAGTATTCGTTGATTTCAAGACTTCTGATTTCGAAAGCTGTTGAATTCCATTAAAGATTTCATAAATGCAGTTGCCGAAACCAGTTGCTTCTTTAGCATTAGCTTTCACTATCGGTGAGCTGAACATAACAGTATTGATTTTAGAAATAGGATAGTAACCCAGAGAGCCATCAGTGTATTCATTCTTAAGCTTAGGGAAGACGAGTGACCAGCTAAGAGCATATCCAAGACCCTTATTATAAGCGATATCAGCATACTTCGATTGAAGCATATAATCTGTTGATTGCTTCATGTTGCTAACGACGTTATCGTTCTGAGCGACGCTAGCTTCAATTGAAGAGAGACAGACATCGATAAGCTCTGTTATCGTCGTTTCTTCAGATTTCGATTCATGTAAATAGTTATCGATTCCAATACAATCTAAACCTAGAGTTTCGATAGCAACATTGTTATTGAATAAATAATCGAAAATTGCAGTCGGATTCTTATATCCTAAATAGTATTGATAAGAGTTTGATATAGTTCTCTTTTTGATAGTCGTATCTCTACTCAACATAGATAGATTATAATCGCTAGAATCGCTAACTATAAGCATAGATGGTTCTATAAGCTTAGAAATAGAGAAGAGCTCTTCGATTTCACCGTTTTCATCAAGATGCATTCGCTTATTGAAGTAGTTGCCGTCGTAATAGCTTATACACTGACCGCCTGGTATCACGTTGATTCCTAACGATTGGTTATCATCAAGAGGAACTGGTTGAGCTGCTTGAGATGGAGTGAAAGCGATATCGTAAGATGGATAACCGAATTTACTAAATATTCGATTTAAGATTGTTATAATCGCTTCTCTCTTCTCAGCTCTAGGATTTGTAAGCGGAAACGTTGATGGGAAGAAGGTAGGCGTGTAAGTGATATTCGATAGCTTATCAGTTCCAGTTACTAGCAATTTCCAATAGTTATGATATCGATTCTCACTCTTAGTACTATTTAAATAGTGACAGCAGAGACTAGCAAATTCAGAGTCTATGTTATCGTTATCAGCAAGAGCTCTAGCATCGTTTATAAATGAGTTGAAGTAAGAGCAAGCGCTAGCTGATGTCTCAAACTTCTTGAAAGCCTGTTCATAATTCTGTTTTTGTAAAGCATATTTCTCGTTCATCGTTGTTTGCTTAGCTTTCATTTCATCGTTTAAGCGATTACATTCATCTTTAGCCTTATTATACTTATCTTTCATTTTTAGCATATCACTATCATCTCCTGAGTAAGTAGAAGCTACTTCATTTACTTTCATTATAGCTTGCTGCTCATCATAAGAACGCTTCAATTTATCATATTCGTCAACTGCGTTTCTATATTCGGCATCAGCTTTCAAGAAGTCATTAATAGATATCGTTTTAGCTTCTACTTCTACTTCTTCTTGAGTTGTATTTTCAACTTCGACTTCGTTGATACCCTGAGATTGCATAATTTTAATAGTTTGAAGCTCAGTTTTATCATTAACGATTTCTTCTAATGGCGAGTATACAGTCTTATCCATCGTGTTTACGATAGCATCAAAGATGTAGCGAACGAGCTCTCCTTTTATGTATTCTTCGAAGTCTTGTTTCTTATCTAAAGCAAACTGAGAACCATTTACAATACCAGTAACTCTACTCTTCTCGTTACTGTAAGCGAGTTGAATTCTCTTCTCAATATCGCTTGAGCCATAAGGCCAGATGAGAGGTAGAACAGGCGAATACAAACATAGAGTTTTAAATACATCTATAGGCGCTTCAGATACACAAGCTTTGATTTCAGCATAGAGCCACTGAGTCCAAGGCAGATACTTATTCACCGTTCCTGATGTGAAAGCGATTTCATGGTCAGCTTCAGGCGTGTATCTGCCTATATAGTAGTGTCCGAAGAGATAGCTTAGCAATTTAGCTGAATTCACTAGTCTAATGATGTTACGTTTACGTTCGTTGATATCAGTTGAGATAACGTTAATAAATGAAGTTAGCTTGCTATAGATATCACTAGTAACTGTATGATAAGCAGATTCGCATTCTGATTTCATGGTTTCGAACATAGAAGCCGTCTCGCTAGCTATCAACTTTGAACACGCCTCATAAGTAGAGACAGCTATATCTCTAGCCTTCTGAGCGTCTGTTAACGTCGTCGTTTCCTTATTCATGTTCATAGTTTGAATCTCAGATTTGAATTTAGTGATTTCAGCAGTTATAGCTTCTCTCGTCAGCTCGTTATATGTCTTTATATAAGCATCTATCTTCTCAGTTGAGTTTTTAAGCATATCGATGCCTTTATAAATAGAATCGAGAATAGAGTTATAGTTATCGACTTGTTTCTTAGAAGCGTAATCGAAAACTGAGTTCCATTGAGTTACTAATTTCGAATAGAGTTCAGCTATCGAAAACTCGTTATCAGCGATGATTGATTCACACTTGATATCGTTATGTTCTAAATTCAAATATTCATTAGTAGAAGGAGCGATTATAGCGTTATGAAGCTCAGCGTAACGACAGTATATCATCGTTGAGTTGTTGATGATGGATTGATAGACTTCATTAGCCTGTTCTTGATATAAGTCGATAGCATTTTCGAATGACGATAGAGTATTAATCATAGATTGAATAGAATTCGTTTTATAAGAAGCGAACTTCGAATCTATAGCAGAAGCGATGTCGTAAGCGGTAGCAACGTAACCGCTCATTTCGTTGAAAACGACGACTGTTTCTTCATGTTGTTTCTTAAGCTCATCGAGAACAGGAATCTCGATTGCTTTTTCTCTTGATTTCACATCATCAATTGAAGGTCGAGCGTATACGTCTTCAGCAGTAGCATCAGCGTTCAACTGCTTGAGCTGAGCTTGAGTTTGTTCTATTGATGTAATCATCGATTTCGCTGATGCATCGAAGACGTCGATTAATGAATGAAATTTAGATTTCAGTGCTATAGCCTTATTAGCATATTCGCTAACACCGTTACTGATATTAGAGCCGCTTAGATTTAAGAGCTCGTTGAAAGGGTCTTTGAATAAGCTAGAATAATCGAATGAGCTTAAATTCATTTTTGAAATCTCTTCAATCAAGCGCTCACACTCAGCGTTCTTCGATGTGATTGTGAGAGCTATAGACTCATACTGGCTGTTGTAATCGCTTGTATCAGCAGCTCTTTTGACACGCTCCTTCTCTGTTAACTGCTCTATTTTTATTTCTTCAACTCTCTTAATGAAAGTAGCTATCAACTGATTAGACTCATCGATTAGAGCACTTAAATTCTGCATCGCTGTGTTCACCTTCGAGTAAGCGTTGAGAATTGAATTGATTTCTTGGAATGTAGAAGCTGGAGTCTTAGAGATAGTCTCATATATGCTTATAGCTTGTTTTAATATAGCATTCTTCGAGTTATCTCTAATGAAAGCTTGGTCGTAAGCTGTCTTGATTTTAGATTGTAATTGAATGAGCTCGTCATTTGAATTCATTGTTTTCATCGATTCTGAAGCTTGCTCATAATTAGTTTTCATTCTTGACTTATCAGCTTCTATCTTAGATTCGTAATCACTAATCTTGACTGAGTTTATAGCTATTATCGTCGAATAGAGAGTTGAGATATCGCCAGTAGCTGAAGCTAGATATCTAGTGAATTCAGAGTAAGCATTATCGATTACAGTTGCATTCTCTTTAAACGATTTAATTGATGTCTGAAGCTGAGTCCATAACTCATCATTCAAGACATCTATATCGAAAGATGGATATTTAGAATTCTTAATTGATGTCATGAATGCTGAGTAAAGAGATTGAAGCTGAGAGCTAGCTGCTTCATCGTTTAAATCTAAACTTGAAAACGCTGAGAGCTCGCTTTCGTAATTAACGATTCTCGCATTCAATGATTCGCATTCACTCTTAGCAGCAGCTATATCCTCATCTCTCTGTTTCTTTAATGCCAATCTCTGTTGTTCTTGAACATAAGCGGTTGCAGCGAGTTTATACTGTTCAGCTAGAGTTGTAAGCTTGTTATTAGCTTCAGTGAGAGCAGCGTCGTCATCGTTGAGGTCGTAAAGATAAGAGCAGACTTCGTTTATTGTTTGAATAGCTGATGCTACGTCTCCTGATATTAGAGTAGAATTCAATTTCGAATACTCATCATCGCCTTCTTTGATGATATCATCGATTGAAGCTTTCAATTCAACGAATTCAGAGACGTCGATTGCATACTTAGCCATGAGCGCGTTTATAGACTTGATGTTTTCGTTGTTATCGAAGACCGAGTGCCATCTAGCGTTGATTTCTTTAATACTTAATTTCAACGTATTTAGAGCTTGAGCGGCGAGAGTGACGACGAGCTTCATATTCTCGTTGATTTGTTGAGAAATGATTTTAGCAGTCTCATCATCAGAGCTATCTTTGAAAACCTGAAGAAATGAAGCTAGTGTGTCGACACCAATTTCAGTTGATGGAATTTGCGATTTGAGAAGCTCATCAGTTGATGCATCTGAAATCAATTGTAAACAAGTCTTCTCGACATCTAAGTAAGCGTTTATGACTGTTGTTTCAAGCGTTTTGATGAGTTCAGTGTTTGTGTC
>Ga0247611_10009245_pt1 | contig 11905 bp, 11 predicted proteins | sample 177DNAGHGhighgp2_FD_192422 | JGI IMG/M metagenome (GOLD analysis project Ga0247611, IMG submission 192422) | Sheep rumen microbial communities from Palmerston North, Manawatu-Wanganui, New Zealand - 1770 DNA GHGhigh gp2 | ecosystem: Host-associated > Mammals > Digestive system > Stomach > Rumen... | reverse complement strand
AATGTCAATTTCACATTCAGGTGTTCTCCACCATCCTTGTCCGTCCAGCTTCTCGTCTGGCCGACTTCAGTAATAAATCCTTTTACAATCATCTTGTTGTAATAACCGCTCCTTTCAGCGGGGTCTTTAATTTATTAATAATGTGAATGAAAAATCTCTTTTGAAAAACATTCCTATACTCCCGTACCGGAATGTGTTCGCGGCGACGCTTCACCGCTCAAAAGTTTAACCTTTTACAAATCAACTCAGAAAAATGAACAAAGAAATCAAGAAACAAGTTATTGTCGCAGTATCAATCTTTTCAATCAATTCAAAGAATCGCAGATCCATTTCTGAATCACGATGCAAAATTACGCTTCGATTTTCGATTGCTTTTCAGTTACATTTTCCTCAATTTAATCGAATCGAAGAAAATGTACTGTATTATTGTTTGTATTAAGGCTAAAAAAAATGCAAAAAAAATTCGAGTGACTTAAACAACAGTCAATCGAACTTGATATTATCGTAAAATTGCTTATTAACCATTCACGTAATCATTCACCCAATCACTATAAGAACATTTACTTTTCTTCTTGCCTTCTGATATATAATCTGCAAAGTTATCTGCTTCAACCCCTTTTTTCCCGATATATTTTCGGGCTATCTCAGATGCTTTACCTACAAGAATTCCAGCACGTAACAATGAACCAATAAGATGGCCTTTCATCTTCTCTCGACTTTTTGGTTTTTCCCATCCAGAGGCTAACTTGTCCCTGAAGTTTGAGTTCATCAGCTCATCAACAAACTGATCAAAGTAATTTTCATTATAACCCTCAGCAACAAATTCCTTTATCCAGTTACTCCCCACCAATAGATTCTTAAATTGGAATATGACCACTTCATAATCCAGTTTCTTCTTTTTCGGCTTCAGTGTTAATGCATCTCGATGAAGATACAATTTAGCAAGGAATATCTTGAAAGCTTCTATGCCATCAGTATCTATCAGACCTCGTTTTTGATAGAGATATCTTCCGATTTTCTTTTCAGAAGGTTTAAACGATATGCCTTTCTGGTCAATCTTTATTTCTACCAGATCACATAGATTCAGAAATAAGTCACAATCTTTATCATGAAATATCTTATGTTTCGTGAACTCTTCTCTAAGCTTTTCTTTATCTTCTTCAGTTAGGGTATTCTCGTAGTAGAGTAAAAATTCACTTTCAAACAACTCTGCAATACAAACATAAACATGATCTACGATTTTCTTTTTCCATTTCTCATCTTCTTCTGTCGCATCATGGTTTTCCCGCCAATGATCAAAGGGCGTTCGTTCAGCTCCAATAGTATAATTTAGTATTTTGTTCCCGAAATATTTCTCATATAGAGAAGGATAAAGAGCCTTGTTACCCTTGAACAATATCTGGTCTAACTCATGCATTTTATTTATCAGTCCGGATAGTGCCTTGCGTAGGAATATTTGCATATGAAGAGGAGTCAAGAGGCCCTTCTTATTGGCCTTTTCATATACAGCAATAAAGTCATCCTCATTGATAACTTCCATGTTTTTATCTTCTTTATAAGGAATGTATCTCTTTGTTGTTTCTTTCAAATAATTGGTACTGTAGAAGTCTTCTTTTCCGTTAAATCCTGAATTGCGATCTTTTAATTTCAGCATAAGACAGCGCGGGGTGTTTAGACTATTATCCAGGCTTTCCAGCTGTTTTGCTTTTTGGGCATAAGAGAATCTACTGTCTATTTCAATTAATAGTTCTGTTTCAGAACGCTTGATATAGCATTCTATTTCTTCTGTTACAACGACAATCTTTTCCATCAGCCTGAAAAAAGACAAGCGATAGTCCATCTCGGATACACAATTCTGCATATCCGCACAGGCACTGATGATGCCATCAATCCGTCTCTCTTGATCAGATACCTTCATCGCTTATATATTTAAAAGCGGGAGTGAAGACTTGGTAGGCCCCATTGGGCCAGGGACACGACTCCCCATTCCGAAGCTCCACACAAGAACAATCACCCCCGCCGTGCATTCTTTCTAACACACTGCGAGCGATGGTTGTCTCAATATCCTTCGGAAATTCTTGTTGTCGTGTTTTAAGCCCCTTGGGAGATATATCGAAACCTATTCGCTTCTATTTTTATTTCACTATCCTTATATATTTATATATCTGTTAAAGAACGTCGTTAATCTGTCAATAACCCTCTGCTTCTTCTCCTTACGAAGGTTCCCCTTTCCGAAGATTGGCATCGGTGGTAGAATATTTGTTATAGCGACACCTACGGTCTGTAGATATCCCATCTCAAAGCAATCATTGATGAACTGGTACGTCTCTTCAGGCTTTAGATTCTCATCTTTGATGATTTGCTCAATCTCCTCAGCCTTTTCTTTTTCAACATGTTCGTCCCACTCTTCAACAATATCTATATCGCCTTTCTTGGCGGTTATTCTTTCGATGAAATTCTCTATCAGTTCGCGCTTATTACGTAGTTCAGCGCTTCCTCCAATAGCATTCCCTATTCTTGCCTTAATCTCTTTATCTTTACTATTACTCTTATGATATTTAAGAACTAGGTCAAGAATATAGGTAATGTCGACTTGAATGGTTTTGACGAGCTCCATTTCAAACTCTACGTCATCATTGACTATAGTTGCGTCCGCAGTCTTAATCGTCTTGAATTTCTCATGCAAGTCTTGATACCAGCCGCTATAATTCTGAAGAACAGCTCCAGTAATCAATATCTTTTCATCTGTTGGTTCTCCATCTTTATCAAGTACAACACCATGCTCCAAGTCGAATTCGTCAAACGTACAAAGAATATTGCGCAGTTTCAAGAGCCTTCCAAATAGCTTGATAAAATCCTTCAGTTCTTTCTCTGTACGAATTTGATTACGTGTTTCGTAAGCGTAATCCTTCAATATTGTTTCAGCAACCTCCTTGTATCCTGTCTGATGTTTACCCTTTTCATCCTCATATCCATAATAGTAATTTTCAAAAGGTAGCATCAAAACCATACTGGAAGTGTTCTGATCTCCAAATAAGCTAAAGCATTTCTCTACAGCATCATGCAGATCTCTAAAACAAACGATATTGCCATATTGCTTCACCTTATTCAGTATACGGTTTGTGCGCGAGAACGCCTGTAACAATCCGTGCATCTTTAGATTCTTGTCGACCCAAAGGGTGTTAAGTGTTTTTGCATCAAATCCCGTCAGGAACATACCCACAACGATGAGAATATCTATCTCTCTGTTCTTCATACGCCAACTGACATCCTTGTAATAGAGGCCGAACTTCTCAGCTTCAATACTATAGTTGGTGCCGAATGCGTCATTATATTCTTTGATGGCTCGAGTCATGAATTTCTTTCCTGTCTCATCGAGATTGCCGATGCTCTCCGGGTTCTCATCTTCCATATCAGTCAAATCACCGTTGCTTTCTTCATTGGCAGCATAAGTGAAGATGGTGGCGACGCGTAGCCTTTGATCCTCAGGCAGACTCTTCTGTTGCTCTGTAAACTCATCATAGAATAGACGCGCCCTTTCTGTTGAATCAACGGCGAAGATGCTATTGAATCCATTCAAGGTAGCTTTCTTCTTTCTCTCTTCAATAGGGTTCCTACGTTTCTGTTCATCTGACATCCTGGCATGCTTTCGCTCCTGCTCTACGACATCCTTGACGTTTTCAAGCACCTTGAGGTCGTAAGTTTTCTTTCGTAATGTCTTCTGATTAAAGTGCTCAAGGATGTATCTGACGACATTCGAGATATAACGCGGATCTTTGAGCAATTCATCTTTGTTGATATCAAGCACTTGCTCATCCTTCATATCTTTCTTAGCCTTCATCGTGCTTATATAGTCTACCTTAAATCGAAGCACGTTGCCATCATTGATGGCATCAATGATATTGTATGTATGCAAAGGCTTTGTCAACTTACCATTCTCATCCGGCTCTCCGCCAAATATCTGAGCTGTCGTCGCAAAACGAATTTTCCTCTCTTCTTTATTATTTTTGATTACAGCTGCACCAGCAGGGAGGTTTTGGGGAAATATGGGCGTTCCTGTAAAGCCGAAGATCATATATTTCTTGAACTTCCTATTGATAATTTCTCTCATTTCCCCGAATTGCGAACGATGGCATTCGTCAAATATCATCACGATATTGTTTTTCAACTGTTCTTGCAACCGTTCTTCAATCATTCGCTCCTCTTTGCTCATTGTTGAGATTTCGGGCTTTCTCTTTAAGAGATTCGACAGCTTCTGGATGGTGGTAATGATAATCTTGCTGTCCTCATCAGCCAATTGCCGTCTTAGGATGGCAGAAGAACTATTTGAGTTGGCACAGTCTTTTTCGAAATTATCATATTCCTTCATCGTCTGGTAGTCCAGATCCTTTCGGTCTACAACAAACAACACCTTGTCAACCTGTTCCATCTTTGAAGCCAGCTGCGCAGTCTTAAAGGAAGTCAACGTCTTACCCGATCCTGTAGTATGCCAGATATAACCGCCCGCTTTTACCGTACCTTGCAAATGCTTATTGATAGCCCATTGGATTTTTCTCAGGATTGCCTCTGTAGCAGAAATCTGATAGGGACGCATCACCATCAGATTCTTGTCAACGGTAAACACACAATACTTTGTCAGAATATTAAGTATCGTATGCTTTGCAAAGAATGTCTTCGTGAAGTCTACCAAATCATAGATGTTATGATTCTGCTGGTCTGCCCAATAAGATGTGAATTCAAAAGAATTGCTTTGCGAGCGCACCATTTTTTCCTGTTTCTGCACTTCCTTTGCATGAGCATCGCGAGTGGTGTTTGCATAATATTTTGTCTGATCTCCACAACTTATAACAAACAACTGAACATATTCAAACAATCGTTTGTCTGCCCAAAAAGATTCTGATGCATAGCGATTGATCTGGTTAAAAGCCTCTCTAATACTACCACCCCTACGTTTCAATTCGATATGAACCATGGGGAGACCATTAACTAGAATCGTCACATCATAGCGATTCTTAGCAGATCCTCCAGTTGGTGTGTATTGATGCATCACCTGGAGCATATTATTATGGACATTTGTCTTGTCAATCAGGAAGAACGTTTTAGAAGTACCATCTTCAAGCGTAAAACTTAGTTTCCCCTCGTTTTGTATTAACTCAGTCTTTTCCTCTATACCCAGATTGTTATTGGTTATCTGTGCCAATAACTTCTGCCAATCGGTATCTTTTAGGCGATATTCATTTAAGCGCTCTAATTGAACTCTCAGATTGGCAATCAAACCTGGCTCATCATTGATATCGGTGATATCATAGCCTTGTGCTCCAAGTTGCTTGATAAAGGCTGCTTCGAGTTGAGCTTCTGTCTGAAGGGCAGTCAGTTCCATGGGCTCCACCTCGTAGTGGGCCATCACCGTCGCCTGCGGTTCTTCTACTATGATTTTATAGTCATCCATCACTTAAAAGTTTTTCTCAATATACGCTAACAACTGCTCAAAACTTTCATCCGAGAGATTCAGAGCACCAAGAGGAGCTTGTTTCAATCCGTTCTGCATCATATTGCTGAGTGTGAGTTTACCACTCGTTGATTCTCCAATTTTCTTGATGAGATAGAAACGATTGTGCTTCTTCGCACTTTCAAAGTCCTCTTCTCTCTTATAGAACTTCTTTTCAGCATCATAATCTGGAGTATATGGTAAATCACAAGCTATAATCTCAAACTTGAAAACAACTTGCTGCTGCGGCTTTGAGAAGTAAATATAGCCAGTATCACCCACTTGTAAGTTATTGTACTGTTTCCAATAGATATGACCTAATTCTTCGAAACACTTACGATGATCGAAGAACTTCCCGCTGGCAGAAATCATCCAAACTTTAGGCTCTCTTGTACTTTCGGACTTGGGATTCTTTGGAGCTACTACTTTAGGTGTAACTGATGGAGTTGAAACAGGCGTTTGACTAACAGGTATAAGCCCATCTTTACGCCTAACTTCTACAACGAGGGTGGAACGCAGCGTTTCAAGCAGATGCTCAGGCAACTGACTACGCTCTACAATCATATTCAGTATTTCCGTCTTACCATCCTCCGAACACCAATATTCCACGCTCTTATTGACCTTTACCCGCTTATGGCAATATTCAAGCATCTTAGCGGAAGAATAGTCGCCACGATTCAGAACCTCCATAAACTGGTGAGCAGCCTCATTGTCATGCTGATACTTGATGGCTTCAACAAGCGTAGCCTCATGCTTGGGCGTACTATAGTCGATATAATAAATCTCCAACTTGTTTCCCAACAAAAGAATTCCATAACTACATGCTTCCTGGCGCATATAGTCTATAAGTTGATTAGCATCTTTATCCTCCTTTTTCTTCTTGGGCCGCTTCAACTCTATGATAACTTCGGGCGAATCTTTCCCAAGCGTAAACAATGCGAAATCAGCCCTATGAGTTGCAGTCGCAAACTTTACAGGGTGCTGTTCCTTTAGTTCTTTCTTGAAACGATTCCAGCCAAGTGTCGTGAAGAAGTCTCTTGCGATATCCTCTTCAAAAACCTTTTCAAGATTGTTCTTCTGAACACTTGCGGCTACTTCGTCACAGAAGCTGTTCCAAATGATTTTCCAGTCATCCATATATCATTCAAATGTCAGGAGTTTATTACGATAATACTCATATTGCTTTTCGCGTTGAGAGAGTTGCGCCTCCAAGTTCTGGATGCTCGCCTCGAAGGTATCGAGGATGGAGACGATGCGCTGTTGTTCTTGCAAGGAAGGGAGAGGAATAGGATAATTTTGAAGCATCGGTTTTCTAACAGATGTGACTGATGCAGCATATGCATTTGACATTATGTAATTATAAAAATCCTTTTGCATAAAATAATAGAGAAATTTGGGGACAATATTCTCTACATTTATATGTATCCTATATGCCCTTTGATGCAATGCATATTTTCCTTCATAATAGTGCAACACCTTACCCACTCCTACACCATCACCAGAAGTAATTATTGCTGTCTCATCAAATTCAAATTCATTTTTCCACCTAACAACTTGCGACCTTACAAAAAAAGGATATTTCCCTTTTTGCAATTCGTCTTGTGTATTGCTACTTCCTGTTCCTATTTCTGCGATACAACTCAGCTTTTTCATTTCCACTCCTTCTTTTCCTTCAAGGTCGAGGAGTTGGTCACGATAATACTCATACTGCTTGCGGCGCTGGGCGATTTGCTCTTTTAGGTTGTCGATGGAAGCGGTGAACGTATCGAGTATATCCACTATACGCAATTGTTCTGAAAGAGAGGGTATAGGGAGAAGAATATTGCGCATATTTGCCTGGTTTATTTTAGGAGGCATTCCTCTTACAATATCTGATACATCAGTACATTGAAGGATATAATAAAGATAACGCAATGATGCGGCGCTATTTTCTTTAAGAATATGAGCATGATTATTTACCCAAATCTTGCCGACAGCCCAATGAAGAATGGGGGATTTATCTTCATTTATAACACTTCCATCCTCGCCTAACAACAAAAAGGTACCATCAAAAATGAAATCTTCAACATAATCTTGAATACCATTAGCACCATAATAAGGATAAATGCCAGCTCGCCTATCTCCTTTAGATACAGGTTTTCGCTGAGAGTCAAGTATCTCGCAAACCTCTCCTAATTTCTTCCACTCTACCATATTACAAATCGCTCTTTAATTGTTCAATTTCTGCTTTGAGCCCTGAAATCTCAACCCTAAGATGAGCAGCAGCAGAATGTTCTACACCATAACGCAAACTTTCTTCCATTGCTTGTAATTGCGCTTGCTTACGCTTGATTTTCTCCAGTTTATGCCTTTTATCGCTCTGACGATTATAACGATATGTTTTGATAGCCACAAACAAAGTAGCTATAGACACTAATAGTGTACAACATTCTATCGTGATATATTTCGTGAGCAGATCGAACATACTTTATTCTCCTAATTCTTTGATGATAGCATCAATTTTCTGATTCAATTCATTGCCTTTAGAAGCCAAATCACGAAGTTTGGCATTAACCTCTGTGATGTTGATTACTTCTCGATTATCTTCCTGTTCAACATAGCTGGAAACTGTAAGGTTACAATCGTTATCAAGAATATCATCATTCTTAACCAATCGACTCAAATATTGAACATCTTCACGTCTCGCATACAATTCGAGTATTCTATCTTGATGCTCATTAAGAAGATAATTCTTATTCCCTTCCTTCTTAAACATGTTACTTGCGTCAATAAAAAGAACGGAATTATCACGTTTGGCGCTTTTTTTAAGAACGATAATGCAAGTAGCAATACCAACGCCAAAGAACAGATTGGCAGGTAATTGAATTACCGTATCAATATAATTATTATGAATAAGGTATTTTCGGATCTTTTGCTCGGCTCCACCCCTATAGAGCACACCTGGGAATTCTACGATAGAAGCCGTTCCCGTTTCTGATAGAGATTTTAACATGTGCATTGTGAAAGCCAAATCAGCTTTACTCTTCGGAGCTAAGACACCTGCCGGGGTAAATCGATCATCTCCAGCCAGTACTGTATCATCCTCTCCGGCCCATGCAATTGAATAGGGAGGATTAGAAACAATAGCATCGAATGGTTCCAAGTCCCGATGTTGCGGATATTTCAGCGTATCTCCTAAAGCAATATCAAAATTACTGAAGTTGATACCATGCAGAAACATATTGATTCTACAAAGGTTATATGTTGAAGGGTTGATCTCCTGACCATAATACATCAAATTGGGATTCTTCTTTCCAACCGTTTTCGCGAATTTCAATAAAAGTGAGCCGCTACCACAGCAGGGATCATAGACAGAACGTATGTTGGGATTATTATATGAGGCAATCATTGCCAATAGTTCGCTGACAGCTTGTGGCGTGAAGAATTCTCCTCCACTCTTTCCTGCATTTGCTGCATACATTTGCATCAGGAATTCGTATGCATCGCCGAAAGCATCTATTGAATTATCTTCTATATCCTCAGCCAGATTCATCGTGTTTACGGAAGTAAGCACTTTTGAAAGGAGTTCATTACGTTTACTAACGGTCTTACCAAGAGAACTGCTCTCAACTGTAAAATCGCTGAACAAACCCTTTAAGTCCTGTTCTGACGGCTGGCCTAATGCACTTTCCTCAATGGTTAGAAAAATATTGCTAAGCCTCTCGTTTAACTTATCAATCTTACCAGCCTTACATTCCTTAACCACATTACAGAATAGTTGTGAGGGGAGAATGAAATAGCCCTTTTCTTCAACTACCATTTCTCTTGCCTCTTCGGCTTCTTCATCTTTCAATTCTGCATAATCAAAATCAGTATCTCCAGATTGATGTTGCAGCCGATTCAGATAATTAGTAATGTTTTCGGAGATATAACGATAGAAAATAGCACCCAAGACATAAGCCTTGAATTCCCAGCCATCTACGCTACCACGTAGATCGTTTGCTATTTTCCATATAGTTTTGTGTAATTCTACACGTTCTTGTTGAGTTGCCATATATATTTATTTTATTTTCTCTTAAAAGCCAGCTATCTTCCCAGACCACTGGCGCAATCTACATATTGAAAGCGTAATGTTTCTGCTACGTAAAGTTGTGAATTTGCCGTGTATCCATATTTCATCTACGACAATCAATCATAATTGTACCTCCTTGGCACCTATAAACCTGATTCACTCTCTATTTTTTCTTTTTGCGCTTTTTCGGCTTTCCACTTTTGGAACTCCTCAAATTCTTTTTTCTCTTCTTCTGTCATATTCTAAAATTTTATTATTTTTGAATGTTTACCAGAGTATCCCCATCCCATTCGTCGTGAACGATGATTGAGATACCTGTTGATTTGGTACTGTCGATGGTAGTTCGGGTGGCGGAGTTCAGATCCGACTTCGGATTTTCATCCGTCGAACAAGAGGTGATAACTGTTGCAGCCACGAAGGCTACCATTGCGAACGGTAGGCAAAGCCTAAAGATTCTGTACTTCATAGTGTTTAAAATTTAAATTGGTGTAACAAAAATCCCCGCCATCTGCATGAAGCAGACAGCAGGGAGGCGTGGTATACCCGGCAGACTTGTAGTCTGGTTATTATAGTCAGCTTTATAAAATTCTACCCCCCCCCATTTTGACATTATCAGCACTCAGATCCTGAATCAGAGCCTGAGGCATGTTAGGCGATATAAGGGCGATATTCTTCATTTAGTTACTGATCAAAAGTAATATTTGCCTGCAAAGATAATGGTTTTTATTGAGATTAGCAAGAAATCCCAAAAATAAATTAGGATTTGTGGTGAAGCCACTCCACTCACGAGTAATGATATCTGTCAGGGATGCATATTCCAAACCCTCATGTACACCAGTGCGCTGCCACTCATCCGTCAGTTCCTTGCGTACTTCGATGCTCTTGATGCGCTGATTGATCCATGCGTCACTATAGCCCAAACGCTTATAGTCAACTATGGCCTGGTCAATGCTCTTCTCTGGGTCTTGCATCTGGTCGAGTCTTTCACTCGCCACCTGCGCTATCCATTGTTTAAAAGGCTCTGCCTTGGGTGATGGTATTGCCTGTATGATACGGAAGATTCCCTTCATTGTCGAGAAGTTCATTTTCTGCCGTCCACCAGGGGTCTGAACGAAAAGGGGGGTGACAATTTGTCCCCACCCTTTGGCAAGCATCGGGTCGCGCAGATAAGCAAGAAAATCCCAAAAATAAATTAGGATTTGTGGGGAATTGCACGATAAGTCACGATTACAATTACATAAATTACATATTACGTAAAGGTTCAAATGGAAAACCAAAAAGATAAGAATATTTAATAAAATATCATTTTATTATTATATATATTATAATATATATAATAATAAATGTACTATATTAAGGGAATTGCGTAACCCTTAATGTAATAGGTAATTCCCGTAATCGTAATCAACACTCAGGACACAAATAATAGAAACTCTTTTACAAATTTAGGTAATTCTGATGCCGCCTGAAATCCGGCTCTACCCGAGCACAAATCAACCGTAAGTGGAAGGGTGCTTTTTCGTAAGCGGATCGACCTTCGGCTTACGATTGATTTTAAATCGCCTAAAACGCCCATTTTACGGGCATTTTAAGGGCGTCCGAGTCGTTGGTAAATAATGTTTACTTCTGACGGGAGAAAAGAACGGCGTTTCAGTAATGTTAGATGCTTCAGGGACGGATCTTCGTCGAGAAGCGACTTCAACTTTTGCCAGGCAGAACGTGGCAGGATGTAGGGAAAATAGAGCTGAGCGAGCTCCATACGGCCGATTGTTTTTGGTGAATGTTCCATAGTTACTATATAATAATGTGTTATCTAATTCACTTCGCTTAGTGTATTTATATGATGCAAAGTTAAGAAAAATATTCGAAAAATCGGCATAAAAACCGCAAAATATTTGGTATAAGTACTGGTAAGTACTATTAAGTTGTTATAAGTACTTTAAAGCATTCAAAATGCTTGCTGATATAAAGTTATTTATATACCTTTGTACTCGCAAGCAAGAAGTTGCGAGTACGAGTGAAGGCTGCGGCTCAGCATAGCTCGAGCGAGCTCGGCTCTGCATTCACCTTGCACTTCACTTGCACCGTCAATCCGGAACGACAGCGGGAAGCGGCGGACCGATGTAGATCGTCGCACAACACAAAAACTAAACTTAAAGAAAGGAATTCAATTATGGTACAAAATCCACAGTTTCTAATTAACATTCGTAAGAACATCAACGCCAACAACCCCGGTTATGGCAAGTATTATCCCAAGGCAGTAGAGAAGGATACCATCACGCTCCGAGGTCTGGCCAAGCACATGAGCGAGCACCAGTGCGTGTATAGCCGAGACATCATCGAGGGTGTGCTCATCAAGATGGCGA
>Ga0247611_10009243_pt1 | contig 11907 bp, 4 predicted proteins | sample 177DNAGHGhighgp2_FD_192422 | JGI IMG/M metagenome (GOLD analysis project Ga0247611, IMG submission 192422) | Sheep rumen microbial communities from Palmerston North, Manawatu-Wanganui, New Zealand - 1770 DNA GHGhigh gp2 | ecosystem: Host-associated > Mammals > Digestive system > Stomach > Rumen ... | reverse complement strand
TTCATAATTAAATTCTTCTTTTTCTTTTATTTTAATATCTGGTTTTATTTCATATGTATCTATTTTATTATTTTTATTAATATTAGATATGATATAATCTATAACCTTTTTAGGATTTTTATAATAATCTATGGCATATATATTTATTATATTCCAGCATAAATTATTAGTTAAAAAAGAATTTTGTAAATAATATTCATCTCTAATTGATGTATTTTTAATATCATTAGTATCTACTATAATACCTAAAGAATATTTATCACCATCTTTAATTGCTAGATGGATTTTATATTTACTTAAGCCTACATTTAAATCTACACTATATCCTAAATTACATAAATCATCTTTAATAAATTTAATAATAGATAAATTATCATTTTGTGTATAATTTTTATTTTCTATATTTAACGATTTAGAATATCCTATTAATTTTTTCAAATATAGGGCACCCTTAGATACTCTTAATTCTAATTTATCATCATCTTCAAAATCAGAATCATCAATTGTAGATATAATAATCATTTTATCTTTACTTCTACTTGCAGCAACATTTAATCTTCTTTCACCACCAGCTATGGCAATAGGACCATTTATAATTGGATGTTTATCTTTAGACAATCTAAATGATATTAATAGAATAATTATATCTCTTTCATCACCTTGAACATTTTCAATTGATTTTATAAATAAAGGTTCTTTTGTTTTTGCTTCTACTTCATTTATTTTATTTTTTAATTCAATATCCTTATCTATTTCTTTATTTAAATATGCTTCAACAATTTCCTTTTGTTTAATATTAAATACTATAATACCAAGTGATTTATTATCATATTTATTATAAATATCTTTAATTTTAGATAATAACATTTCTAATTCATCTTTAGTTATATTAGTATTTTTCTTATCTGACTTAACATAATTAAATTCTAATTCTGATTTGTTTAATGAATTTTGTGGGAATGTATATAATTCATTTTTATAAAAATATTGATTGGAAAATGAAATTAATGATTCATGATGACTTCTATAATGATATTTAAGTCTAATTCTTGGCATCCCTATAGCAATACATTCATCTAAAAGTGATGCTGAATCCTCATAATCAATATAATCATCACTAATTTCAACCTGACTTCTAAAATACATGCTAGGTGGCATCTGCTTAGGATCACCCGCAACTATTAATGAATCACCTCTTGCTACTGCACCTACTGCCTCATGTGTTGGAATCTGACTTGCCTCATCAAATATAACAATATCAAATTTTGATAAATCACTATCAATTGGCAAATACTGTGCACAAGATATAGGTGACATTAAAATACAAGGGAAATATGTTTTAATTAAATCATCATAATTAATTAATGTATCTCTAATTGATGGCTTAGAACGCTTCATACTAAATATTTTCTTTAATCTTCCTATTTTTGATGATTCCTTAAAATCAATTGAATTTGATACAAATTTAGATGTTATTTTAGATATAGTTTGTTCTAAAACCTTATTAGAATATTCTTTTATTAACTCAATATAATTTAATACTTCATATTTGAAATTCTCACCATTAAAGAAATTAATGGCATCATCCTTTAAATATTCATTAATGAATGAAAATGAAAGTGATAATTTATATGTATTTAATAAATCATCAATAGAAATAATATTCAATTTTAATTCTTTAACAAATTGATTTAATTTTAATTCTTTTAAATTATTAATTACTTTATTAATTAAAGAAAGTGGTTGTAATTCTAAGATATTATCTTTATTAATTAATGATTCTAGTAGCATATCATAATTTATATTAGCTTCTATTAATTCATTATAATTTAAATCATATTTTACAACTAATAAATCATTTTCTAGCTTTTTAAATTCATTATATCTTTCTTTTAATAATAAATAATTATTTTTAATTTCATCATTTATTTTTATATTAGATTCTATATTTAATTCATTAAATAAATTATAAATATCATTAGTATTTAAAATCTTATCTGAAATATTATTTATATCTTTAATATTATTAATAAAATCAATACCAAGAACACTTGATATATAACCATTTTCACTATTTATTGTATTATATGTTTCATTATAATAAATGCCATCATTTAAATAATCAATGATATTTTTTTTCTCATATTTATAATTATCATTTAATAAATCCTTGATAATCTTTTTAATTTTTATTTTATATAAGAATTTTTTAAATCCAGTTTTATTTTTATATTCAGTTAATAATTCTTTAAAATTATAATTCTTAAATTTATCAAAATTATATTTGTTTTCATTTTTCTTAATAAATGAATATAATTCCTTTGAAGTAGTTATAATATCTTTAGTATTATTTATGAATTCATCATTAAAATCTTTAATGTTATCATAATAATTTAAATCTATTAATATTTCAAATAAGCTAATTAAATTAGAAACATTTTTATTGTTTATTTCAATATTAAATGTCATATTATTAAAAATAATTAATATGTCATTAAACATTTTATATTTATTATATAAATCATTAAATTCATTAAATATTAAATCATTATTTAAAAATCTAATATTATCATTTTCAATAAATCTAATTGGATTATTTTCATAATCTCTAAAGCCTTCTATTAAAGCCTTTAGCTTATTAATATTTTCGATTGTTTTTAATAAATTATCATTTGTTAATTCATGTAAATATGAAGTATCTAAATCTATTTTATATTCATAACCCATTTGGCTTAATTTTTCATATTCTAAAATAGATTCATATAATGATTTTATAAATGGCTTTTCTAAATGCATTAAATCCATCATGGTTTTAATGTATTCCTTTTTCTCATTTAATTTAGATACATATTCGTTAAAGTCAGATACTTCTTCACACATTCCAAGATCCATTGATTCAGATAACTTGTTATAAAAATTATCTTTATTGGCTTTATTTGAGTGTAATTCTAATACGAATCTTGAAAGACCAATCCTTTCAAGTCTATCATAAACTACATCAAGCGCTGCCTTCTTTTCAGCAACAAATAAAACTGTCTTTCCATGATACATTGAATTTACAATCATATTAACAATTGTTTGGCTCTTACCTGTACCAGGAGGTCCATCAAGTATAAATGACTTGCCTTTAGCACATTCAAGTATCGCCTTAAGCTGAGTTGAATCATAAGGTATTGGTGCGGCAAAATCAAAATAATTTTCTTTATCATCAATATCTATATAATTATCAATATCATAATCTAAATTACTTTTATTATTTATGATGCTTTCAATTATTTTATTTTTTAATAATTCGTCACTTCTTTTTCTAATATCAGTCCACATAATATAATGTGAGAATGTTAAATTAGCAATAAAAAAGACATTTTCATCTAATGATATTGGCGCGTTAAATGACATTTTAAATGTATTAGCTATATTTCTATATCCATCCTTATATGTTGATGAATAAAGACCACTAAAATCATAATCAGGATTTTCATTTTTATAATATTCAAAAAATGTTTGATTAATCATAAAATCTGAATTATCAAATGAAATAACATATTTATCTACAATTTTTGTAATCTTTTCAATTGGTAAAATCATAAATGGGGCATTACCAAAAGTATTATTTTTTCTTTTATATGTTAATAGGCCAAAACAAATATATAGTGTTTGGCTACCTGATTCTTCCATTGCTTGATTACTTTTTCTAATTAATTCCTGTAATAAATTTAAAGAACCAATGGCGAATATTTCATTTTTATTACTAATACCAGGATTAAAATATGATGGCTTTAATAAAGAATTATTTTCTAATTCCTTATAATAATTATCATTATTTTTATTTTTTCCTTTAGTAAAATCAAGTGATATTTTAAATGAATCATCATTAAATATAATTTCAGATAAATCATTTTCTGAAATTAATCTTAATGCTTTTTTATCATTTAAATTAAAATTAACTAATAAATTATTTTCACTTAAATCTAAAAGCTTTTTACACCAATATGAAAATCTAGATTTTTCTTCTTCTTTTAAAACATTTTTATATTCTTTTTTATCTTTTATTTTTTCTTCATTTAATATTTCTGGTGCGATTTTTGTAGTTAAAATATCAATTGTCTTTTTAGCAGGAATTGGTGAAAATGCTGTTTTATGTGCTGTTTTTACATCTACTGATGAAAAATATTCATCATCCATTTCTTTTTTAACTAAATCATTTCCATCTGTTATAGCACTATTAAGTGATATAGATGATTCTTTAAGCATGTCTACAGCATTTATAAATACAATAGATCCATCATCTATTAAATTTTTAATATATATTAAATCCTTTTCAATACCATTTTTAAATGATGAATTTATACCTACATTCTTTAAAAATACACCACATAGGGCATGACCTTTAATTATTTGTAAGATTGGATTATATCCTAAGCTTTCTAATACTGATAAAAATAAAATAGATATATCAAGACATGTTGCGAGCTTTGTTTTTAATATTTCCTCATCTAATCTAATTCTTTGGATTTTACAATTATAATTAGCAGGATTATTATAGCTAATATTTAAGGTATGTATAGCTTTATATACTGCCTCAATTTCTTCTAGCATCTTTAATTTATCACTATTTTGATATGCAATAATACTTCTTTTTAATATATCCTTAGCTTTAATTGCGATATCTTTAATATAGCTTGATTCAGGATTAATGAATTTAGCAAATAATCTATCATCATATTCTTTATAATATATATCTGATAATTGACTAATAGGCAAAATATCAAAAGGTATTTCAAGTGATGAAATAACACAACCTGTTAAATCTTTTAATTCTAATTTAATTACTGATGGTATTACATCTAAAAAATCATCTAATAAATCCTTATCTACAGAAATAAATGGAACAAATAATTCCTTTTTTTCATATGCATCAAGATTATTAATATATATAATATTATTTTTAAAAGCATCATGAATAAAATTAATTTCTAATTTTAAATTATGATAATTATTTAAAGTAGTATTTTCTACATTAATAAAATGTATAAAGGAAAACATAGTATCCCTTGCGTAATTTTCAACCTTTAATCTTGCATCTGTATGATACACTGCATAAGAAAAAGCTTTTTCTACATCTGCAGTAATTATTATGTTTTCGTTTAATAAATCGTTTTTAATTTCCATATTACTCACCCTAAAATTTCAATTAAAATTATATCATTTCAAATACCTTAAATCTATATACAAAAACAGGTATAAAAATAATTTATAATTCTTATTACTTTCATAAAAAAGCCCCTACTTTCTTTAGAAAAAATAGGGGTTTTGTATTATTTTTTATTAACAATTTGCATATATACATCATAATAAACATTAAATCTTTTATCTGATGTAATTTGACTTAAATCCTTCTTTAATGATTCATCATTTTCTATTATATTTACAATATAAGGATTATATCTTGTTCCTTTTTCTTTTATTAATTCTTTAAGTAATGCATCAAAGGATTTACCAACTGCATAGTTTCTTCCTAAGATATCAGTTGCAGCATCAATTGAATCGGCAATAGATATTAAATCTATAACACTTTTATATTTTGAATTTACATTATCAAAATCAACTGGGTATCCTTTTTTACCATCATAATATTTATGATGTCCAAGCATTACATCGAAATATTCTTTAAATGAATCATCGCCATTAATTAATGCTAAGCTCTTTTCTGGATGTAATTTAATATATGAGAATTCTACGTCTGTTAATTTTCTGTTTTGTAAATTAATAACACCAAGTGTTAAGCATTTACCTAAATCATGATACAATGCTGCCTTAGATATATATTTTAAAATTTTAAAATCACTATCATATCCAAGTTTATTTATATCTTCAAATATTTTTTTATTTACAGATAATATAGAAAGTGCTATTCTTATACTTATTTTTTCTACCATTATACTATGAATATATGTAATTGGCTGACGACGTAGTATTAGCTTTGTTAGCATTTCTTCTTTTTGATTTTCTAATCTTAAAAATGGTAGGGCTAGCTTGAATATATCAGCACTGACATCATCGAAATAGCTTGTAAAATCCTTATTTGGTACAGAATAGATATAATCAATTATTATATTAAATGTAGGATTTAAATATTTAAATTTTATTTTATCATTCAAATCTTTTTTCATTAATATAGATATCATTATATTTAATATGTCATAGCAGTTACAAAATAAATTTAGATTTTCATCAGTTCCATCATATAATAATTTACCTTTTGAATAATCCATAAATATATTATTTAATTTATCTAATGCATCAATTGCTGTAATATTATTAAATGTATAATCCTTAACTATATTAATTAATTCAAGCTGAGATGAATTAATATATTCTGATTTTGATATATCGCCTATCAAATTAAAATATTGTTTTTTCAAATCATTTTTAGCATTGATGTAGTATGGAGCACCTGTTACAATAACATCATTTAAAAAATCGATTTCTTGTTTTATTTTCTCATTATCTTTATCTATTTTTTGAACTATATCACTATTATAAAATTCAATTGCTTCTTTATAATAATAAATTGAATCAGATCTATAATTATCAATTAAATCAGGAAGTGGTCCGATTAAATTATAATATGCTAAGAAAAATATTCTTCTAGATTCAATATTTTTAATTTGATCATATTTATTTTTAAATGATAATACTTTTAAAAATTTTTCTTTAGGTGAAAATAAATTAGTATTAGAATCCATTCTTAAATAAAATTCCATTTCCTCTAAACCACCAATTAGATATAATCCTAATAAATTAGTTAAATATTTTGTTGAATCATTTTCAAAATATAAAATTAAATCATTTATTATTTCAATCATTATACTTGAATCATGAACATTTTCTTTATTAAAAGTACATATTGTCTTATATAACTCATTAGCAGTTTCATCGTTTAATCCACTATTTATTATTTCTTTAATAGATGCAATATTTTCTTCATTTTCTTTAAAAATATTTCTTATAATATTAGATCTTTCAACTAGGTTTTTCTTCCAATTATCATAATTAGAAATAGTAAAAACAGCGTCATTATAGTCGCTAATAATCTGGGTATTTTTAATATATGAATCTCTAAATTTTATAATTTTTTCTAAATCGCTCATACTACCACCATATTAATGATATCACATAATTAAAAAATAGGAAACAAAGTTCCTATTTTAATAAATATTTAGCCATTTCATATGCAGCATTGCGCTTTGCAGTCTTTTTAGAAGTATCTTCTGCAGTAAATGTTTCTTTTATTCCCTCTATCATTATTCTACATTTCCAAATATCAGTTCCATTTACTGAACCCTTTAATGATATTTTATATACTGGCTCTTGAATATATCCTTTTACATATAGATCTTGAAGCTGATTGATAGCTTTATCAATTTCTGCATATCCTACTTCATCAACCATTTTAATTAATAAATTATTATCTTCTAAATATTTATATAATTTATTTGCTGCATCAATTATTGCATAGATAGATTTGTTAGATTTTGAAATAAATTCATTATCTATATTATCAACCTTTATTTTAGCAATAACTAAATTATTATCATTTTCTAAACTAATTTTGATATTATTATTATTCTTCTTTTTATTCCAATCTAGGACTAAATTATAATTATTTTCAATATAATCAATATATTTAGGACATTCATTAATCAAATCTAATAAATTTAAAATAATATTATATAATTTTTCATTAAATAATTGATTCATATCTAAATAAATAGAACCAATTAATGATTTAAATAAATTAGGAAAAGAAACGTCTTTCATCATTAATGAATTAATATCTAAATTTATAATTCTTGATTTCAAATAATTATCATCTAATATTTTATTTTTAATATTTTCTAAATAATCAATATCAAATGGTAATTTATTATCTTCTTCTAAAAATTCTTTTTTCAAGAATTCATTAATAGTATTTGTAATACATATATTTCCATAATATATTAATATATTATTTGTAGCATTAAATGATTCATCTATATAATTTTCTAAATTAAAATGATAATTTAATATTTGTTCTAATTTGTTGATATTTTCTTTAATCATAAATACCTCCCAAAACACAAATAGATTATAACATATTAGTTTAAATAATAAAACAATTGGCTAGAAATTAATCTAGCCAATTATATTTATTTACTTTGATTTAAGAATCCTTCTTCATGAATGTTAGGATATTTTTCTCTCTTATCATTATAAGATGTATGTAATAGCTTATGAGCTAAATGAGAACCTGGTTCTTTTAAATAATCTTTATATAATAATTGAATATCCTTATTTAAATGAGAACGTCTTACTACTTTTAATTTGTCTTCATTATATAAGACTGAAGCACGCTTTTGCATGTAAGTTTGTAAGATATCATCATCTTCATTAGGTAAGAATAATTCTTTAACATATGGTTGACCACCACCATTAATACATCCACCTGGACAACCCATGATTTCTATAAATTGATATGGTGATTTACCAGCTTTAATATCTTCTAGTAATACTTTAGCATTTTTCATGCCTGAAGCTACTGCAATATTATATTTTTGACCTAAAATATCTAATGTAACAGATTTAATACCTTTAAATCCTCTTACTGGTTCAAAATCAACTGGTTCTAATTCTTTTCCTGTTAGGATATGATAAGCTGTTCTAACTGCAGCTTCCATAACACCACCAGTAGCACCGAAGATTACACCAGCACCTGTATATTCACCAAGTAAATCTGTGTCATATTCTTCATTAGGAAGCTTCTTCCATTCAATACCAGCACGTCTAATAATCTTAGCTAATTCTCTTGTTGTTAATACAACATCTACATCAGGAATACCATCAACTGCGTTTTGAGGACGCTTAGCTTCGTATTTTTTAGCAACACAAGGCATGATAGATACTACACAAATTTTAGATCTATCTAGATTATGCTTTTCTGCATAATAAGATTTAATGATAGCACCAACCATTTCGTGTGGGCTCTTACAGCTTGATAGATGAGGTAATAATTCAGGATAATAATATTCAATATAATTAATCCAACCTGGAGAACATGATGTAATCATAGGAGATGCAGCATGAGTAGTTAATCTATGAATCCATTCATTTGCTTCTTCCATAATTGTTAAGTCAGCACCAAAGTTAGTATCGAATACTCTATAAAATCCTAATCTATGTAATGCTGCAACCATTTTACCAGTACAAGGTGTACCGATTTTTTCACCAAATTCTTCGCCAATTGCAGCTCTTACAGCAGGAGCTGTTTGAACAATAACAATTTTTCCTTCTTTAAATGCTTCATCAAGCTTTTGAATTTCTGAATGCTCCTTTAAGGCACCTGTTGGACATACGTTAACGCATTGGCCACATTGAATACAAGGAACTTCAGCAAAGCTTCTATTAGCTGTAGGTGATACTATTGTATTGAATCCTCTATTTTCAAATCCTAGAATACCAATACCTTGAACCTCTTTACAAGTTTCAACGCATCTACCACATAAAATACATTTAGATGTATCTCTTACTAAACCTGGAGCTAAGTCATCATAAGTTGTAGGTGTTTTTTCGCCACCTTCATATTTTTCTGATCTAGCACCAACAATTCTTGATACCTCTAATAATTCACATTGTCCATTTTTTGCACATGATTGACAATTCATAGAGTGATTAGATAAGATTAATTCTACACTTGTACGTCTTGCTTCAATAGCCATTGGTGTATTAATTGATACTTCAAGGCCTTCTCTTACTGGATAAGCACATGAAGGTACTAATCTTCTTTCACCCTTTACTGCAACTAAGCATACACGGCATGATGCAAGTGAGCATCTTCCGTTCATCCAAGAGCATAGAGATGGGATTTGATATCCACATTTTCTAGCTGCTTGTAATACTGTTAAAGAGTCATCAACTTGATAATCTCTTCCTTCGATTTTAATATTTACGATTCCCACTTTAAGCTACTCCTTTCTGATTGCGCCAAATTTACATAAAGAAACACATGTACCACATTTAATACATTTATTTGTATCAATAACAAATGGTTCCTTACCAACAACACCTGTAATTGCGTCAACAGGACAGTTTCTAGCACAAAGTGAACATTTCTTACATTTATTAGGGTCAATAACGAATGTTACTAAATTCTTACTTACACCAGCATCGCATTTTTTATCTACAATATGACGCATATATACTTCTCTAAATTTAGATAATGTAGATAAAATTGGGTTTGCTGCTGTTTGACCTAAACCTCATAATGAACCAACTTGAATAGATTTTGATAATGATTCTAGCTTATCAATATCTTCAAGTGTTCCTCTACCGTCAGTAATTCTAGTTAATATTTCTAAAAGACGTTTTGTACCAATTCTACATTGAGAACATTTACCACATGATTCATCACAAATAAATCCTAAATAGAATTTAGCAACGTCAACCATACAGTTATCTTCATCCATAACAATTGCTCCACCAGAACCCATCATAGATCCTTTAGCAATTAAGTTATCATAATCAATTGGTGTATCAAGTTCATTAATTGTTAAGCATCCACCAGATGGACCACCTGTTTGAATAGCTTGGAATTGTTTATTATTAGGAATTCCTCCACCAATATCATAAATTAATTCTCTTAATGTAGTTCCCATTGGAACTTCTACTAAACCAACATTATTAACCTTACCACCTAAAGCAAATACCTTAGTACCTTTTGATTTTTCAGTACCAACCTTAGCGAATTCTTTAGCAGTAACACGAATAATATATGGAACGTTTGCTAAAGTTTCAACATTGTTAATAATTGTAGGTTTTCCCCATAAACCTTTTACTGCTGGGAATGGTGGACGAGGTCTAGGCATACCACGTTTACCTTCAATTGAATTTAATAACGCAGTTTCCTCACCACATACGAAAGCACCAGCACCAAGTCTAATATGTACTCTAAATGAGAAATTAGTACCTAAAATATGGTCACCAAGTAATCCCATTTCTTCAGCTTCTTTAATTGCAATTCTTAGCCTGTTTACAGCAACTGGATATTCAGCTCTTACATAGAAATAACCATTCTTAGCACCGATAGCATAACCAGCAATCATCATACCTTCGATAACTGCAAGTGGGTTACCTTCAAGAATAGATCTATCCATGAATGCACCTGGATCTCCTTCATCACCATTACAAACTACATATTTTTCATCATTCTTTTGATCTAGGGCAAATTGCCATTTTCTACCAGTAGGGAATCCTCCTCCACCACGGCCTCTTAATCCTGATGCAAGAATTTCATTAACTACCTCTTGAGGAGTCATTTTTAATACTATCTTTAATGCTTTAAATGCATCATATCCAAATGCTTCATTAATATCTTCTGGATTGATAACACCACATCCATGAAGTGCAATACGCATTTGTTTTTTATAGAATGGAATATCCTCTTGCTTTGTGATTTTCTTACCTGATTTAGGATCAATATAAAGTAGTCTATCTACAATCTTGCCACCTAAAATATCAGTTTCCATAATTTCTTTAACATCAGCTACACTAACAGTTCTATATAGTGTATCTTCAGGATAAATTTTAACGAAAGGTCCTTGTGAACAGAATCCAAAGCATCCTACTTTGTTAACTGTAACTTTATTTTCTAATTTATTTGCTTTAATTTGTTTTTCAAATTCTTTTAAAATAACATTTGATTCACTTGAAAGACATCCTGTACCACCACAAATAGTAATACATCTAGATCCTTCAGTTCCTTCAAATTTCTTTTTTAGATTGTTAAAACATTCAGCAATTTTCTTATCTAGTTCTTTTTCATTCTTTATAATATTAGTTGCCATATCCTAAGCCAATCCTTTTTCTCTA
>Ga0247611_10009241_pt1 | contig 11909 bp, 12 predicted proteins | sample 177DNAGHGhighgp2_FD_192422 | JGI IMG/M metagenome (GOLD analysis project Ga0247611, IMG submission 192422) | Sheep rumen microbial communities from Palmerston North, Manawatu-Wanganui, New Zealand - 1770 DNA GHGhigh gp2 | ecosystem: Host-associated > Mammals > Digestive system > Stomach > Rumen... | reverse complement strand
AAAATCAGGGTGATTTTTAAAAACCAAAAGGAAAAAACATTTTCCCTAATCCTATTAATATCGAGTGATTGAAAGTAAATAAAAACAGATTGAAATTAAGCATTTTTTTAATTATTTGTTGAGGTCTGAAAAAAATACACTAATACAAGCCAAACATTATATTACTTTCTCTTTAATAGGTAGTAAAATAATTTCTATTTTACAATTTTAACTTTTTTATCTTTTAGTATAAATAGCTACTCTTAAATTCAGTGAGGAATAATCATGAGCCAAAAAGACGAATGGATTGACATTTCAAAAAGCAAAAACATAGATGAAGTGAGAAACACCAAAGAGTATAAGGACTGGGTTAAATGTATAAAAGAAAGAGATAATGAAGAGTGCGTTTTGTGCGGAGCCAACCAGCACCTGGAAGCAAATCATGTCTTCTCGTTTAAGAATTTTATTCCGCTTAGACTTGATCTAGACAACGGCATAACATTATGTCACTGGTGTCATAAAAAGTATCATGCATTTTATAACCTTGAAAATACCAATCCCATGACACTTTTGAAATTCTTTAAGGATTTCAGGTTTTAGTGGAGTATATATAATATTATAAAAATTGAGATTGTCTTCAAGTGTAGTAAAATAGCTTAATTGCTATTTTACTTTTTCATCCAATTATTAATGAAATTTACTTATTGTTTCACTAGACGTGCCATTTTAAGATTCAAGTTACATTCTTCACCATATTCCTTTGTTTCAAATTCTAAAAGACGAAACTCATCATCTTCATTGACCCAATCATTGAACATTTCCAATGGCAAATATAACTTTCCATACATTTCAACAACTTGGATTGGATTATCCTCAACTTCGCCATTATCATCATTATCCTCTGAATTTTCTTCATCAATGACAAATTGATTTACAAACTCTCTTGTGAATACATTTTCTTTAATCAATGGAATGTACATTGCACAATTAATATTAAACAATTTTAAAGCCAGAATATTAACAAAAGTTGTCATTAATAAGTTTAATTTAAAAGAAATAACTGCTCTGCCATGTACAATATCATTACGTGCCTTTACAACTTCACTCAAAAATGTATTTTTCTCACAAACAACACCCTGCTCTTTAAAAAATTTATCCAATTTATCTGAATCCAAGTTTAGTTTAATGAGTAATTTTTCCAAATCAGAACGAAATTTAGCTTCATTTGAATCCTTAATCTTTTTATTATTTTTTGTCAGAACTTCAAGAACAATAGCAGATATTAATATTCCAACTTCCATATAAGATTCTCTTTTTATAAATGCCAAATAATGTATTAATAGCTTAACATTGATTATGTCTTCATTTTTAATTCGAACATATGAATCGTATGCTGTGTTTAAAAAATTAAAAAGAGTGTTTGGATAAGTGTCATGAAAACAGGAGTTATATTTGAAATTGGAATATTTGGATGGAAGACGTATTTCGATTCTTTGAAAATCATCCCCTAAACAGTAAGAGATTCTCATACTACTAGATTCAGCAGAATAATATTTTAAAAGATAATATAAATTATCAAAAACAGCTTTAATGTTATCATACGCATCTTTAGTGTAAAAATAACCATCAATATTTTTAAAAAACTTATCTTTGTGCTTTATTAAAAATAAATTATCCAGTTCAGTGCAAGTAACATTATTGATTTCACATTCTTTAGATAAATTTAAATTTTCAATGAATTTATAATACCTTACTGTTGCATCCTTACTGAATCGGCCTTTAGTAAGTATTACCTTAAGACCCTCTGCAGAAACAGGATACATATTTTCAAAATATGTGAAATAACACTTTTCAATATTGACTAACCACCCATCAGATGATTCAAATTTTATATTAAACTGCATATACTCATTTATAATTCTTTGATTCAATTCAAAGTTTATTTTAATATCATCAAGAACATATAATTCAACATTTGAAAGATTATATGATTCATCATCATTGAAAATAAGCTTAGCAGTATCTGCTTTGAAAAAAATTTTTTCAATATCTAATTCATCTACAATTGTGTCGAATTCAAACTCTGGACATCTATATTCTCTTATCATAATTTAATATTCAATATTTGAAAATAAATAAATTATTTCTAATATCGTTAACAAAGATTATTTCATGAATAAAGAAAGTTTTCCATCTTACATTGATTTAGATTTAAATAACCCAACTAATTTATCAATGAAAAATAAAATTATTCCTAATGAATTATTTAAGTATACTAAAGTTAGACATGCAAAAGACCTACTATATGACAATATAATATATCTCCCTCAACTTTCTGAATTAAATGACCCTTTTGAAGGTTACTTACTGTATGATGAAGATAAAATAGAAGATTATTATGCGAAAACTAAGATTAATGAATTTATGGATTATTTTGAGAATGAAGTTAATGACAAAAATTTTGATAGAAATTATTATGAAGATTTAGGAAAGTTATTATTAAGATTTCAAAGCCATGAAGAATTATTTAAAATGAGAAATGCAATAACGGATGGAATTTATGTTATTTGCTTAAGTGAACATAATGATATTACTTCATTATGGGCTCATTATGCTGATAATCATAAAGGAATCTGCATTAAGTACAATATAGTGAATACAAAAACAAAACTTTTAAAGAATTTATGTTTCCCAATAGAGTATGTAGATGATTATGACCTTACTTTAGATATTAAATCTACATTTAATAAAAATTCCATGGATCTAAATTTAAAAATAAAACCATTGCTAATAAAGGCTACTGATTGGAGTTACGAAAAAGAATGGAGAATAATATTTGATGATTCACTGATTTCCAAATATAAAGAAAATTTTCATCCTTATGAACCTTATATTAAATTTTTAAAGCCTCAAGCTGTTTATATGGGTATAGAAATATCTAAAAAAGATGAAAGATTAATTAAAAATATTTGTAAAAATAAAGACATACCTTTGTTTAAAGCCATTAGAAAGAATAACAAATATAAATTTGATTTTGATGAAATAATAATTTAATTGATTTAAAATTATCTATACGAACCAATATACATATATAAATTATTCATTAATTTCTTTTATAAATTCCAGTAAATTAATACTTCTTATTCCTTTTTTCCCACAAACATAAGGAATTTTACCTTCAGGTTTATTTGTTCTGCTTTCTTGAGTAATTACAACAATGTCAGAGTCTTCCATTGCACATGCAATTAAATGAGGATCTGCCCAATTATCTCCATTCCCATTCATGCCTTTTTCAACAAAAACCTTAAATTCCTCTGAACATAAGATATCTGAAACATTTTTTGTTTCATTTTCTGTTAATTCTCTGAAGCAATGTTTGTAATCTTGCCAAAATTCTTGTGAATCTTTTAATTCTTCATAGACTTCCTTTACTGAAAACAATTCGCCATTATCAAACATTTCGAATACTTTATTATAAATTGGTTCGAAAATAGGAATATCTTTCGGATAATTATCCTGTAAATCATTTAATGATGAAGCATCTATGATATATCTAGTCATTATTCTCCCCCATAGAATGCTTCTTGTAATTTAGGAATTTGATTTTTACCTAAGTTTGTGAATTTGGAGAATTCTATAGAATTTATAATTCCCAAATCATATGCATCTAAAATTAAAGAATAATATGCCCTACTATTATATTTTATCATATTATTCAAGTAATTACCACTAGAACTACTGGAATCTAAAACAGGTTCGTTGAAATTAGATATATGTAGACTATAATCATTATTGCTGATTTTATGTGTGTCTAATAATCTTCTTAGAATCACATGTTCACTTACACCATATAAATTATATAAATTTCTAAGTGAAGCATTTGATAATAATTCTATGTTAGGATTAATATTACTTAATAAATCTTCTTCGGGAACTAAAAATTCTCCTGCAACTGCATTGCAAAAAATCTCTTCCTTAATGTTATCATCATCTCCACAGATTGCACTTTCACCTAATAATAAATGGGTTAACTCATGGAATAATGAGAATATTCTACCATTAACACTATCCTTACCATTTAATAAGATTATGGGGATTTCCTCATGAAAGATGCATAACGCTCTCATTTCTTCAAGGAGCACACCTTCGGTTTCAAATATTAAAATTCCTAATTTTTCATTTAAAACTTCTTTCCATTTATTTAAAAAGTTATAATGCTTTGATTCCTTATACCATGACTTTTGAGTAGAAATTGGAATATCCAATACTTCCCGAATATAATCTGCAAATATTTTTTTATCCATTTCTAAATTAGGAACCTCAAATCTAATTACCTCTTCCTTTAAATCATGAGCTAATTCAAGATAAATATTCCTACGATTTTCAGATTTACGAATATTATTTATTAAATTTGGAGAGTTAATTTCATAAATAGAATCAACATCCAGTTTTCTATAATTAATAATATCAGGTAAATTATTAAAATTTGGTGTACAATCCATAAAGAAAAATGCAGTTGGAACATGATATTTTTTACTTACTTTTCTTAATTGGTTCCAGGTTGGATAAGTATCTCCGTTTTCCCAGGATTCATATTTTTCTTTAATTTCATTTGGTAATTGTTCTTCATAGCCATTAGTAAATCCAGCATATTTTCTTGCCCATGCCATCATTGCAGGATTTATTATTGCTCTTGTAGTCATTTTTATCCAACTCTTATAATTTTAATATTCTAATATATATTTAATTTTTAATGTTTGTAATAAAACTTATAAATGCCCATTTAACTTTAAGATAATATTAAACATCTCTTGCACTTCATTAGGCACATTAATTTCAACAATTTCAAAAGGTGCTTTATTTTTTTGATTTAAATATTCTTGGGCAAAACTTCGTCCCATGAATTCAACTCCTTTAAAATTCATCACTACTTTTGAAACATTATCATCAATATTTTGATACAATTCTTCAATTTTATTTCTAGACCCTAAATCAGAATCTATTTTCTCAGATAATATAATTTCAATTTCACTCATTTTAACTCTACCTCCTTGAATTCATTATTTTATATTTATGTTCTTTTTCTTTATAGGTTTAACCCTTCTTTTAGGCAATTTATATTCCACATACTCTAAACCCCCATAAACATCTAATGGTTTATTAGGCACTCTTAAACTAACTAAAGTTCCTTTAATATATTCTTCAGGAATTTTTTTAGCATATACTTTTCTTTTTGTGATTTCAACAACACAATTTCCTGAAGCTATTAATACATTACCATTAGATTGAGTTACAATATTTATTGTACTGTTTAGACCTGTTCCCCTCCCAATGTATTCACCATTGTCTTTAGTAGACATTCCATTTATTGCTTGGATAATCGCATCACAATCATTTTTAAATGAGATTCCAGATTTTTTAAAAGACCCAGGGATACTAATACCATTATCCATGAAACAATAGTCCGTTGAATTTAATTTTGGATAATGTTGACCAATAACAAATCCTTTATTGAATTCAGAATGATCATACACATTAGTGATTACTTCATGGAAAATATATTTTAATGCATTGACATTTTCTTGTGGAGATTCCATGATATTAATGATATCTTTCGTTAAATCTTCTGAATTATCGGTAGTCTCATCCAACCATCGGAATGGGAAAGTGGTAGTAGTATGTTTCTCTATGCCTAAGACTTTATGCAAATATTCATTTACTGCAGGATTTACATGATCTTTAATTGCCTTATCATAATTATACATGAAACTTACTAAAGGTAATACAATAGTAGGAGTTAAAAAACTACAATTATCAATAACTATTACTTTATCACCATATATATCATGTTCTTCCATTAATCTAATATATGTATTAAAATTATTCATCAATACAGCTGCCAAAAGAATCAACTCCAATTATCATATTTCCCTACTTGATTTGTTATTATTACCATTTCATCTAATACCTCATTATATAATATATTATATTGTATATTTAAACCTTTTCTTTTTAATTATTTAAATAATGTTCAATAATTTAATAGAAATGATAATGAATTGTTTATCAAAAACTCAAAAAATATATGGTATAAAGATTTAAAAAATTAGCTAAAAAATAGCTAATTGTATAAAAAATAAACTTATTAAAAAAGTAGATATAACTAGAAGTAAAGATTTCAAAATATATCCAATTATTACTCACTTTTAATGATAATTGCCAGTTGAATTTTTTATCATTCAATTTTATAATAACATTTTCATGAAAAAATATTCGTTTCAAGAATTACGAACAAAATAAACAATATTTATTTTACTAACCTTTTAACAAATATATTCCTAATGAGCATTATAGAAAAAGGTTATGTTAAATCTGCAAGTAATATGAGATAATTTTGTAGTGAAACTATGTTTGAAAAGTAAGACATGCCCATTAAGTTATCAATCTGATTTAGTGGAATTTATTCACGAAAAATTAAATAATTTCCCTGTTAAAGATTTTTAATTTTTAAGGTGAGAAATATGGAGGAAGATTTTGTTGTTGAATCAAGTTGCAATCCAAATTTACAGTATTGGTTAATAAAAGATAAAATCAATAATTTAAGTAATATAAAATTAGAATTAGATGAAACAGTTAATTTAAAATTCTTTAAGATAAATAAAAAGCTTGATATTTTTTGCAACATGGAGCAGTATGTTGAAGAATTTTTATACTATTTTTATGCGAAACTTACACGAATGGAAAATATAGAACAGGATTTAGTAGAAATAAAAATTATTGATATATTAGAACTTTGCAAATATGTTGTTGAGGGTAAATTTAAGGATTATGCGCAAAAATATGATTATGATGATGAAACAGATTTGATTAAACAAGTATTTTCAATAGACGAGGTAAATCCTATTTTAATTGAACTTTTAGAATATTTTTGTCATTTTTATAAAAATTATAATGATATTTATAATTCTATAAAACATGGGCATGGAGTTATTGATGTTAGATTTACTGATGTAAAAATTGATAAACTAAAAGATGTTTTATCATTTAATGATGAATTTGTTGGAATATATTGTGGGAATAATGAAATTAAATTTTACATAGCCATTATTCCAATAAACCTCCTAATTAAAGAAGTATTAAACCTTTTAGAGATATTGAAAAATGTTTTTAATTTCATGATGAAAACCAATGCCTATGATGATTTTTCGCCAGATTATGAACAATATGATAATGTGTTTTCACATTACTCAAAAATTTTTAATAATAATTATACAATAATGCTTCCGAATGTTGAAGAATTCAATGAAATTAACTCTCCAACTATTTTCATTTTAGCAGGGAAATTTGATTTAAGCAGATCATCCATCAAATTAAATCTATCAGAGCAATTATCTGAGGACTATCCTTTCCATGTTATTTTATGGGATAATTCAAGAAGTATTAATCCAAAATTTACTGTCACAGACATTTTCGTTTCAAATTCTTTGCTTTTAGACTATAATCAGATGTTAATCTTAAATAAAATTAATACATTGGTTTCTTCTAGAAATAATTTTTCAATTGAGATAAATAGAGATGACTTTATGGTTTCGGATGCAGTGAAAATCAAGATTAGTGAGGAAATAACTAAATTTGATAATGGCGTTTTGAATAATATAAAAATTCTTGGACATATCTTAGAAAAAAAGATAACACTCCCATTTAATTTAAGTCCTAAACAGGAAATTTTGATAAATGATTTTGACAAAAAAGGGAAAGATTCTGCAAACATGTTATTAAATAAAATAGAGAATAATTCCGAAATAAGAACCAATGTTTATGTTGATATTCATTATGATAATCATACTGATTCTCAATATTTAGGGTACACCTATGATTCTGAGTTTTATCGCATGATTGTTAGTAACGGTAATGAAATAAAAATCAATCATGAGTTTAAAATGAAAGGCAAAAAACTTCGTAAAATTATACAAAAAATGTATTCAAAATTGGAAATCAAACAAAATTACAATTTAAACATGTTGAATAATGCTAAAAAAATAATATTCGTTGAAAGATATTCTAAAGAGGAATTAGGATTTGAAGAAAGCTTTTTAATATTCCACATTTCTTAAAATAAACTGTAAAAATAGGTAGTGATTTATTTATGTCAAAGCAGTTTAATAAGATGAAGAAATATTTAAAAATTTTGGAATAACTCATTTTAATGTGGTAAAATCAATTTTGTATTTTTGTTATATAAAAAAACTCTACAAACGGGATTAAATTACCATATTAATTTTAGCAATCAAAATTAACTTGAAACTACATTAAGCAAATGGTTAGTATTTATAAATAAATATTAATTTTTATATAATACAAAATATGTCATTTAATCCATTATATAGATAATGCTATCAAAAGTGAGGGAGATTTTAATCTTTTGGAGGGAGATGATGAAAAATACAAAATTACTATAAAAATGTTTTTTGTTATCAATACTTTGATAGAGATTTTTAAAATAATCGGAGAAGATTTATAGATTATATTAAATATAATTTTATTAATGGTTCTCTAATATACAAAATTATTTAAATGATTAATAATAAAATTATGAATACAAATTAAATATTTTTAGAGGTGATTTCCTATGGCAAAACCTATCGCAAAAACTCCTGTTTTTGAAGGTGAAGATGCAATTGCTGTTTTAAAAGAAATGCAAGAAGCACCTACACAGGAAGATAAAGAGTTTGCAAAAGAAATCAGAAATCAGAGAATTGTTTTATTCTCAAAATAATATTTTTTTGCAAACTCTATTTTTTTATATACTTTTTATATCTTTGTAAAGACTGAAACTTCTTTCAGGATTTATTTTTATAATCCTATCTATGTCATCAACTTTTTCCTGATCTTTTTTCAGATATTTGAATTTATGTTTTTCAACATAGAAACCGAATGCAGTTGCATATGCATCTACAGTTATAAATCTTAACCCAACAATATTTTCGGAGATATCTAAAATACTTAACAGGACATTTCTAAAAACATGTTTGCCTAATCCTTTTTTAGCATATTTTTTATCTATTGCAAACCTTCCTATTTTGATTGCAGGTATCACATTGTTTTCACTAATGTTTAGCTTGCCACGTATTTTATCCTTAGTTTCTTTATCCTCAAGGATTTTTAATTTCATTACATCTGTTAAGATTGATACATATCCAACTATAGTTCCATCACAAATAACTACATGTGTTAAGCTTAAATTCATGTTTTGCTGATTCAATGCATCATCTTTTAAAAATTTTGTTAAATCTTCTGATTCACACTCAAAATCATCTAAGTTATGGTTTTCATTTAATTTTTCAAAAATATAATTCTCTTTAATATATTCTATATCCATACTTATCATCTTTTGTTTGTTATATTAGTTAATACTTAGATTTCCTATTAAATAAACATTAGGATATCATCAAAATAAGTTATTTAAATCCATTAAATAAGTTGTAACAAAATAAATAAACTGCAATAGACATATGTTGAAATCGGATTAGTTATAAATTTAATTTTTTTACTGGAATACCGTTAATTAATATTAAACATGAATCCCCTTTTCTTTTAATTTGAATTTAACATAATTTTCAGATAATAAATCATTTTCTTTGTAGGTGAATCTAATTAAAGTCACATTATTTTCTTTACATTTTTCTTCTTTAATTTTATCTCTTTCAATATTCTTTTTAAGACCTTCTTCTCCACCCCATGCTTTTATTGGCTTAAAATGTTGGATGCCATCATATTCAATTGCTAAATTTAAATGAGGTACAAAAATATCTATTTCTTGTCTTTCAAGCCATTTTGTCTTATAATGATGAATAACTTTATTATCTGGGAAAATAGACTTGATTATCCTATATAACTCAGTTTCTGTAACAAATCTTTCACCTATCTTTCTGAATCCTAACTCTTCACGGGTTATATTATTTGTTCTTCTTTCCAAATCTTCATCATTGACATCTTCATTTAAAAGTTTATATTCAAAAAATTTCTTTTTGGCATAAGCCCCATATTTTCTTTCAAATTCACTGCGGGAATACATCTTATGACAAAACCTATGGGAAGAAGTTTTTCCACGACAAACCTCACAAGCATTCTCATAATAAGGAAGATTATATAAATTTAGATTTAAATCATTTAAAGTAAATCCCCTTTCTTTTAATAACATTTTATCAATTATGAAAAGTCTTTGAGTTGTTTTTGATATAACTTCTTTACCTGCCAAATTTTTAAATTTATTTTCTGTAATAATCTTTCCTTGCTTACAACCTTCAATAGCTTCTTTAAAACAAGAACAAAAACAAATGAATCCACATTTTTTACATTCCCATATTAAATGCCAATTCCAATTTCCATTATAAAATAATCTAAATTCATGATCACAATTGACATTCGGATATAATTCCTCATTTGTTATTTCTTTATCAAATTTAAAACCAATAATGAATGATATAGTTACATTTTTTTGGGTTTTCAATTGTTTTACATCAAATTTGTTAATATCTACAAACCAAGGTTCTGGAACATGTATTTGAAAATTTTTTTTATTTAACCTAATGATAGTACTATCCAATGGAATTTTTAATGTGTATCTGAACTCCCTTATAAAAATTTGATTATTAAATTCTACTTCATCCCACCAGAATGTTTTTTCGTTATATTTCATAAGATTAAGAGTCTTAAAATACCTTTCATTAAATTTCAAATCTAGTATTGAAATGACATTTCTTTCATTGAAATTAACATTAGGTACTTTTTCTTTTTTAAATCCTTTTAGAGTCTTGTTTTCAATTTGTTCATCTAACCAAACATCCAATTCTTTAAAATCTGAACTTAAAATAGAATTAATTGTTTCTACGATTTCTTGAGATGAACTATTTGAAAATGACGGTAATTTAATTTCCCATATTATTTCATTCAACATAACCACACCGACTAATCAAATAGATTAAAATTTATCAATCCTCTTATTATGAATCCATTCACGGTGCTTTCCAATAGCTACACGTACAATAACCTCAATCAAATCAATTTCATCAATCTGTTTGAAATAATATTCCGCAGGTCCTTCAAGCATCTGCCTTAAATCATAAAAAGGCCTTGGCTTAACAGCATCCGGATGCATCAATCCATATTTTTTCAATAGCTTCACATTTTCTGTTTCGTATTTCTCCAATCTGGATTTTTGCACCTTGGTGGCAACGGTCTTTTCTTTTTTATCGAAAATCTTTGCAATTTGGGATGAATCGATTAAAATACTAGATTCGATTAACAGCAATGTTATTTCATGCCCTTTAACTGTTATTGTTGTTGGATGTGAATTTTCACTATCTAGTATTAATTTCATTTTATTGCCTCAATTATATTTTACAATCTCTATTTAAAATATGTTTAGCTAGGAGAATTAACTCCCAACTATTTATGCCCTGAACTTACCTTTAATAATCCTATTAGGTGCATTCATCAAAACACCCACTGAAGTAAGTATGAATAGCTTTGTATACATCGGCAGTTCATCCCTGATGTCCTTGCGCATGAATTCAATCAACGGATAGAAATCATACACATCCCCGTCAGGTCCGAGTGGTGCAACGGTTGTCCCTGTTATCTTTGAGTACAGTAGTTTCATTCCTGGATTTTGATAGTCCATACCGATGTAGGTTTTCTCGGCAATTTCAGATCCACCATCACAAACAGCAGTTCCGAGTAAATCAATATTATCAATACCATAATATGATTTGATTGCTTCTACCGGTTCGACCTGTCTGTTACTTGCAAACATGTCTGATTTTAATGTGGTCAATGACTTATAATTGACTGCCATACTGTTGAGGTTACAGAAGCTTCCTGCTGACTCCTTGAACTTTTCCTGAGCTTTTAAAATGGTAACACCACTG
>Ga0247611_10009240_pt1 | contig 11910 bp, 13 predicted proteins | sample 177DNAGHGhighgp2_FD_192422 | JGI IMG/M metagenome (GOLD analysis project Ga0247611, IMG submission 192422) | Sheep rumen microbial communities from Palmerston North, Manawatu-Wanganui, New Zealand - 1770 DNA GHGhigh gp2 | ecosystem: Host-associated > Mammals > Digestive system > Stomach > Rumen... | reverse complement strand
AAATTCCAATCGCTGACGGCTGGTGGCATGCGTCTATGGAATTCCGAATTCACCAAAGAACAAATGGAACGTAACGGGAAACTACTCTACCAGTTATATGCTGACAAGATGAACAACATCGCTATACAAGTAGAAAAAAGCAATCAGGAATTATGATTATGAGTACAAAGACGGTTTCAGTTGTCATGACAACCTATAACGGTGAGTTATTTCTAAGGGAACAACTCGACTCGATCCTTTGCCAAACCTATCCCATTCATGAACTGATAGTACAAGATGACTGCTCAACAGACAATACAGTGGAAATCATCAAGGAATATGCAACAAGGCATCCTTTTATCAAACTATATGTCAATGAGCACAACCTAGGATTCAACAAGAACTTCAAGACGGCAGTTATGAAGGCTACTGGCGACTATGTAGCCATTGCCGACCAGGACGACATCTGGTTTCCCGAGAAAATCGAGAAACAGGTTCAGGCCATCAGAGACCACGACATTTGCTGTTCGCCCTGCATAAAGGGTAGCACGATGGAGAATGCCCATCTCTATAAATACAAGTTCTGCTTTGAAAATCAGCTGTTTACCAGTATCTACGGACATACGATGCTCTGCCAGCGATCATTCATTCAAAATGAAGAATATTGGTTTCCCTCCATCTGGTACGACTGGAGCCTATCTATCTATGCTTACCTCAACAACGGAGTGGCAGTGGTTAACGAACCATTAAACCTACATCGGCAACACGAACAGGAAGTTTCCCAAGTGGACTACGGCAGTCACAACATCCTTAGTCCGTATATCAATGGATATACCAAATACAGACAATTGCAGAAAGACAGCAACTGGCAACTTGTCTACAACCTGATTCTGACAAACACCACCGACAAACAGCCATTGGTTCACCAATTCTGCAAGCTGCTGCTAAAGGAAGGTCTGCTCTCTCTGTTTCGCCTGTGTTGCCTGTGTCTGAAACATCGGGAGAAGGTTTACCCCACCCGTCAGACTCATGGCATTATGGGAGCCGTCAGAGGATTCTTCTTTCCTTTTATCCACGCCTACTATACAAACATCTACAAAAACTGCCTATAATATGAACTACGCACTGATTATCGCCGGTGGAGCCGGCAACAGAATGGGACAAGACATTCCCAAACAGTTTATGCACGTCAACAACTGTCCCATCATCATTCACACGATGATGGCTTTCCAGAAGCACCCCGACATCAACGGCATTGCCGTGGTTTGCCTGGCTGGATGGGAAACGGTTCTTCAGTCGTATGCCAACCAGTTCTGCATCGACAAACTAAAATGGATATTCCCCGGCGGAAAAAATGGACAGGAGTCTATTCATAACGGTATCTTCGGACTGAAGGAGGCAGGCTGTCAAGACGACGACCTCATCCTGATTCACGATGCCGTGCGCCCATTGCTTTCACAAGATATCATCTCAAGCAATATCGCCATCTGCAAGGAGTACGGCTATGCCATTACAGGCATCCAGTGCCGTGAAGCTATCTTGGAGAGTGAAGACGGGTTCTCCACCAATACCAGCATTCCACGCGATAAGCTGATTCGCACGCAGACCCCGCAGACCTTCCGTCTGAAGAACATCATTGCCGCTCATGAGGAAGCCAAGGAGAAAGGCATCACCAACTCAGTGGCATCGTGCACGCTGATGGCAGAACTGGGAGGGCGCGACATGCACATCGTACCAGGTTCAGAGAAAAACATCAAGGTGACAACCGTAGAAGACCTGGAAATACTGAAGGCACTGATGAACGTAAAAGCGGAGTCATGGCTGAAATAAATCCATACAGACAAGACCTTGACAAGGTTGTCCAACAACTGAATGTGCCACAGGAAGGAAACATCCTGATAACAGGTGCCACAGGACTCATCGGCAGTTGTCTGGTGGACTTACTGATGCGACACAGTTTCTGTCACATCTATGCGATGGGACGGAACAGTCAACGTGCAGAGCAACGCTTTGCCGACTATTGGCAACAACCCCGTTTCCATTTTATCCGACACGACATCTGTCAGTCTCTGGAATGCACTGAGAATTTCCACTACATTATCCATGCCGCCAGCAATGCCAGTCCCAATTTCTTCCAACAATCACCCGTTGAGGTCATGAAATCCAACCTGGACGGGTTATGCCATCTCGTGGAATACGGTCTGCGTCATCAGATGAAACGGATGGTTTACATTTCGTCAGGCGAAGTCTACGGCGAAGGGGATGGAAGCGTCTTCACGGAAGAAAGCAGCGGACATATTGACATTCTGTCGCCACGTGCGTGCTACCCTTCGTCCAAGCGTGCGGCAGAGACCTTATGTGCTGCTTACATTCAGGAATATGGCGCTGACATCGTCATTGCACGTCCTTGTCACACCTATGGACCTTACTTTACGGAAAGCGACAACCGTGTATATGCCCAGTTTATCCGTAACGTAATTCGTGGCGAGGATATTGTCATGAAGAGCAAGGGAGAGCAATATCGTTCCTGGCTCTATGTCGTTGACTGTGCTTCTGCCATACTTACCTTGCTGATGAAAGGACTATGTGGAGAGGCTTACAACGTAGCTGATGAACTGTCTAACATCACCATCCGACAATTGGCAGAGAAAACAGCTGCCATCAGTGGTCAGCAAGTCGTGATGGATATCAAGGAGGATGGCAATACGACACCAATTACCAGAGCGGTCTTCTCGAACCAAAAGATAGCACAACTGGGATGGAAGCCTTTGTTCGGTATTGACGAGGGTTTACAACATACCATCCAGACACAAAAGACTTATTCATAAACGATGATCTCGCTGGCGTGAACGGCCCGTTTCCCCTTGGGAGGTAGGTCCATATAGTTCTTATATATAAGGCTGCAAAAACGGTCTACGTCAGCAGGTCCGGGTATCGTTCGTCCTTCAAACACGATATCGCGATGGGGCAACAGGACCTCCTTAGGGAACTGGAAGTAGAACCAACTGCCATAGGAGTGCATATACAGGTTGGGGTTGCCCAGGCAACGGCCTATTAGGCGAAAGCAAGGATAGACTAGACGATGAAGTGCCACATAGGTCATACGGGCTATGGTGGGGTGCGACTTCGAGAGGTCAAAATGAACGGTGCAGGCCATCTTGGCTGCCAAGCGCTGGAGAGATGGTATCATATAACCCTCATAGGGGAAGATGTCAACCTGTAGTCCACGATATTTTTGGGCTGCAAAGGCCTTCCCTTCACGACTATCAGCAGGATACGGGTTAACATATTCGCTCTTCAGGTCACGCAGACGTCCCCAAGGGACGAAACTACCCTTATCCGTCTCTGGTGTCTGCAGTACATATTGGGGATGCGGATGTTCTTGAATATAGCGACACAACTTCTTAAAATCAGAACGGCTTACCACCACGTCGATATCGTCATCCCAGGGGATGAAACCACCGTGACGAACAGCTCCTAAGACATTGCCTCCGTCCAAGCGACAAGAGACTTCGGCCTTTTTCGCTGTCTCAAAGAGATAATCCACCATGTCCAGCATACGCAGCTGGGCCTTGCGCAACGACGACCCTTCCGGATTGTATGCCTTCCGCAAGTCCTCTTCAGTCTCACCTGTATTATATACCTTCATTGCTTATAAAAATCTTCAACCAACGGAATAATAATCTCTGGCACTAGTCCGTCAACACGCTCTCCTTGTGCCACCCTTCTACGGATCTCCGTACTCGACACATCCAGTAATGGGACATTAATGGTTCCCAAATACTGGTCGCGAGGATAGGCTATAATGCGATGATGCCACAAAATATCTTTCCAATGACGCCACCGTTGGAAATGAGCCCAGTTGTCACCTCCTATTATTAAAATGAACTCCCTGTCTGGATAGTCTGCACTCAGGTGCTGCAACGTGTTCCAAGTATAGGAAGGCTGGGGCAGATGGAACTCATAGTCGCAGGCCTTGACACCCTCAACTCCTTCCAAAGCCTTTTGTGCCATTTCGAAACGCAGGCTATCATCCAACAGGTCTGAGTCATTGCGCTTCAACGGATTCTGAGGCGATACCATCAGCCATACCTCGTCCAACTGGCATTGGCGCAAGACTGCCTGTGCCAATGCTATATGTCCGCAATGAATGGGGTTGAAGGAGCCGCCAAAGAGTCCAGTCTTAATCATCGAGGAAGGACTTAATAGTTTTCAGGGCCTCTTGTTTGGCTATTTCCAAGTCATCATTAACGATGACATGATCGAACTGAGAAGCAAACGTCAACTCATATTCCGCCTTTGCCAGACGCTGTTCGATGGCCTCGGGGGTATCTGTAGCACGTCCTATCAAGCGCTTGCGAAGCTCCTCTACCGATGGAGGCTGGATAAACAGGCTCAATGCCTCGTCACCATAGTATTTCTTGATGTTCACGCCTCCTTTCACATCCACGTCGAACACCACATTCTGGCCTGCCTCGCGTTGGCGCTCCACTTGTTGTTTCAGCGTACCATAGAATCGGTTTTCATACACCTCCTCATATTCCAGAAACTCGTTCTTGGCTATCTTGTCCTTGAACTCCTCTGGGGTCAGGAAGAAATACTCTACCCCATCCTGTTCCGTACCACGAGGGGCACGACTGGTACAGCTGATAGAGAAATAGAGTTTCAACTCTGGGTGCTCCTGCATCAGCCACTGCACGATGGTCGATTTTCCACTGCCAGAGGGAGCCGACACGATAAGCATTTTGCCTTTCCTCATTGCTCAATTCGTATAATTAGTGAAATTCGTGGTTAGAAATCAAAGCGCATTCAGCACCTGTTCCTTGATCTGTTCCAGTTCGTCCTTCATCTTGACGACGATGTTCTGCATCTCAGCTTGGTTCGACTTCGAGCCGGTGGTGTTGATTTCGCGTCCCATTTCCTGGGCGATGAAACCCAGTTTCTTGCCTTGTCCGGCTTGGTCAGCCATCGTCTCGCGGAAGTATTTCAAGTGGTTGGTCAGTCGCTGTTTCTCCTCGCTGATGTCCAGTTTCTCGATATAATAGATGAGTTCCTGTTCCAAGCGGTTCTTGTCGTACTCCGCTTCAGGAATCTGCTTCAGTCCATCCACGATACGGTTGCGAATCTTCTCCACACGAGACTTCTCGTACGGTTCGATGGAAGCCAGTAGTTGCTCGATGTTGTCTATCTTCTCGGCAAATTTCTTCTCCAGTGCGGCACCCTCCTGCGTACGGAAGTCCACCAGGTTCTGAACGGCTTCGCACACCCCTTGGCGAGCTGCCTGCCATTCCTCGTCATCCAGCACCTCCACCTCGGTCTTGCTCAGCACGTCAGGCATACGCGTCAGTGTCATCATCCAGTCGATGCCCTCCAACTGATTCTGCTCAGCAAAGGCGTGCAACTGGTTATAGTAGCTCTGCATCAGCGCCGTGTTGACAGGAGCCGCTTCCGTGGTGGCATCCTTCTCTATCCAGATGCAGAATTCCACCTTACCTCTCAACAGTCGTTCAGCAATCAGCTGTCGGATTTCCATCTCCTTCTCACGGTAAAGCGGAGCAATACGGGTGTTCAGATCCAACTGTTTGGAGTTGAGCGACTTAATCTCTACATTGATTTTCTTTCCTTTGTAGGCCACGACGGTCTTCCCGTAGCCTGTCATTGACTGTATCATAATGTTGTTTTTCTTTAATATTGACGACAAAGGTACAAAAAATATCTTAAACATGCGAAGAATGACGAGAAAATTCGTACCTTTGCACATTATTTAATATAAGCAAAGAGAAATGGCTTGTATATTACATATAGAAACAAGTACAAACGTTTGTTCGGTGGCTGTCTCTGAAGACGGACAATGCATCTTCGAGCAATCAGCGCACGGAGACAAGGGTGCCGGTGCTGAGCAACTGGGCACAATGGTGGACGAGGCACTCTCCTTTACCGACAATCACGCCATCCCTTTCGATGCCGTCAGTGTCAGCTGTGGTCCCGGTTCCTATACCGGATTGCGCATTGGCATCTCTATGGCTAAGGGAATCTGCTATGGGCGCGATTTAAAATTGCTGGCTGTTCCCACTTTGGAACTATTGTGTGTCCCTGTCTTGCTGCGCCATCCAGAACTGGAGGAGAATGCCCTGCTGTGTCCGATGCTTGACGCACGCCGCATGGAGGTCTATGCCGCCCTCTACGACCGTTCGCTGAAGACGGTGCGCGAGGTGAAGGCCGACATTGTCGATGCAGACACCTATCGCCAATGGCTCGACGAGCGCCCTGTGTATTTCTTCGGCAACGGTGCCCAAAAGTGCATGGAGACCATCCAGCATCCCAACGCCCATCTGATAGAAGGCATTGAGCCGTTGGCTAAATGGATGCAACCCCTGGCAGAAAAACGTTTCCTTAACGACCAGTTCGAGGACGTAGCCTATTTCGTTCCCTTCTACCTGAAGGACTTTGTCGCTATCAAGCCAAAGCCGTTGCTGTAAGGGAAAAGTGAAAAGTGAAAAGTGAAAAATTATGGAAATCAAAGGATTAGACTATAACACCCAGCGCGAGAAGCTGGTTATGCCTGAATACGGGCGAGAGATTCAGAAAATGGTTGAGTTGGCTATCAGTCTGCCCACCAAGGAAGAGCGCATGCAATGCGCCAAGGCCATTATCCGACAGATGGAGAGCAAGAATCCGCAGATTCGTGATAATGCCGACTACCAGCAGACACTCTGGGACCACCTGTTCCTGATGAGCCACAAGCAGTTAGACATTGACTGGCCCTTTGATGTCAGCAATGCCGAGAAGATTCATTCCAAGCCCCAGCCCATTCCCATTGTCAAGGAGAACGGTCAGACACACATGCGCCACTACGGACGACTGATAATGGAGACCTTCGAGAAGCTGAAGACCATGCCTGAAGGTGCTGAGCGCGACGAACTGGTGCGCCTCACTGCCAACCAGATGAAACGCGACCTCGCCGCTTGGGGACACGGGTTGAATGACAACGAGAAGATTGCCGACGACCTGGCTCGCTTTACGGACGGCAAGATACAAATAGACCTGTCTATGTTCCAATTCGGACCAGTTGGCGTGCCAGCTGGCGAGGGCAAGCGCAAGAAGAGGAAATAACCCATCACATTTTTTGATATGGCATCATTTATAATCGAGGGTGGACACCTGCTAAGCGGAACCATCACACCACAAGGCGCCAAGAACGAAGCACTTCAAGTCATCTGTGCTACGCTGCTGACCAGTGAGCCAGTGACGATTCACAACATCCCGAACATCCGCGATGTGAACAACCTCATCCAACTGCTCCAAGACATCGACGTGAAGGTGACTCGTGACAACAGCGATGAGCACACCTACACCTTCCAGGCCGACCAGCTCGACATACGATACCTTGAAAGCGATGAGTTCGTTCGGAAATGTGCCACACTACGCGGCTCCGTCATGATGATCGGTCCGTTGCTGGCGCGCATGGGCAAGGCGGTCATCACCAAGCCTGGAGGCGACAAGATAGGTCGTCGCCGACTGGACACCCACTTCCTGGGCTTCAAGCACCTGGGTGCCAAGTTCCGTCATATCGAGAGTCGCAATGTCTACGAGATAGGAGCCCGACAGTTGAAGGGAACCTACATGCTCCTTGACGAGGCCTCGGTCACGGGTACTGCCAACATCATCATGGCAGCAGTCTTTGCTGAGGGCACCACGACGATTTACAATGCTGCCTGCGAACCTTATATCCAGCAACTCTGTCACCTGCTGAACCGCATGGGTGCCAACATCAGCGGCATCGGTTCCAACCTGTTGAACATCGTGGGGGTAAAGAGCCTTCACGGCACAGAGCATCGCCTCTTGCCCGACATGATTGAGGTAGGTTCGTTCATCGGTATGGCTGCCATGTGTGGCAACGGTGTGCGCATCAAGGACGTGTCGCTGAAAGACCTGGGCATCATCCCCGATGCTTTCCGCAGACTGGGCGTGAAGGTTGAGGTAGACGGCGACGACCTCTTTGTTCCGCATCAGAAGCACTATGTCGTCGACTCGTTTATCGACGGTACCATCATGACACTGGCGGATGCCCCCTGGCCCGGACTGACTCCCGACCTGTTGTCCGTCATGATTGTCGTAGCCACCCAGGCTCGCGGCTCGGTGCTCATCCACCAGAAGATGTTTGAGAGTCGCCTGTTCTTTGTCGACAAGCTCATCGATATGGGAGCCCAGATTATCCTCTGCGACCCCCACCGTGCCGTTGTTGTCGGACACGACCGCAAAATGACCCTTCGTGCCCAGCGCATGTCCAGTCCGGACATCCGAGCAGGTATTGCCCTGCTGATTGCCGCGATGAGTGCCAATGGTACCAGTACCATCAGCAATATCGAACAGATAGACCGAGGCTACGAGGATATCGAAGGACGCCTCAATGCGCTCGGAGCCAAAATAGAGAGAAAAAACTAGAAAATCTAGATAATCTAGAAAATCTAGAAAATCTAGATCAAAAAAAAGATGATTAAACAAGAGGACGTTTACAAGATAGGCCGTCTGGGCAAGGCGCACGGTGTGAAGGGCGAGGTGTCGTTCCAGTTTGACGACGACATCTTCGACACTTCGGATGCCGACTACCTCATTCTCGAGATTGACGGTATCCTGGTACCTTTCTTCATCGAGGAATACCGTTTCCGCAACGATGCGCTGGCACTGGTCAAGTTCTGCGATGTGGACACCCAGCAGCGGGCTTCCGAACTGACCGGATGCGACGTCTACTTCCCCCGTTCCATCGCCGATGAGAGTACTGAAGGTCCCTCGCTGGCCATGCTGGTAGGCTTCGACATCGTGGATGCCTCCAACAATGCGGTGGTGGGCAAGATAGCCTCCGTTGACGATACCACGCAGAACATCCTGTTCGAACTGGAGGACGGCCGACTGATTCCCGCCTCTGACGACCTGATAGAAGCTATCAATACAGAACAGCAAACCATCAAGATGAATATCCCCAGTGGATTATTAACGATATGAAAAAGAAGAAACAAATAGCCATTCTCGGCTCTACGGGTTCCATCGGAACCCAGGCGCTACAAGTCATCCAGGAGCACGCCGACCTCTATGAGGTCTACTGTCTGACTGCCAATAACCGGATAGAACTGCTTGCCCAACAGGCTCACCAGTTCAAGCCAGCCGCTATCGTCGTTGCCAACGAGCAGCACTACGAAGCACTCAAGGACCTGATGGCTGACCTGCCCGACGTGAAGGTCTATGCCGGTGCCAAGGCCATCGACGAGATTGTGGAAGCCCAGCCCATCGACATCGTGCTCACCGCTATGGTGGGCTTTGCAGGACTGTCGCCCACGATTCATGCCATCAAGGCGCACAAGGCCATTGCCCTTGCCAACAAGGAAACGCTGGTCGTTGCCGGTGAACTGATTCGAGACCTGGCTGCTGAGTACCACGCTCCCATTCTGCCTGTCGACAGCGAGCACTCTGCCATCTTCCAGAGCTTGGTGGGTGAGGACGACAACCCCATCGAGAAGATTCTGCTGACGGCCTCAGGCGGTCCGTTCCGCAACTTCACGATGGAGCAGATTGCCAAGGTCACCAAGGCCGATGCCCTGCGCCATCCCACCTGGGACATGGGTGCGAAGATCACCATCGATTCCGCGTCGATGATGAACAAGGGTTTCGAGGTCATCGAGGCCAAGTGGCTCTTCGGTGTCAAGGCCTCGCAGATACAAGTGCTGGTTCATCCGCAGAGCATTGTCCACTCTGCCGTGCAGTTCCACGACGGAGCCGTCAAGGCGCAGCTGGGTGTGCCCGACATGCGACTGCCCATCCAGTATGCCTTCTCGTTCCCCAAGCGCCTGACGCTCAGCGGCGACCGTCTGGACCTTTTTGCCACGCAGCATCTGGACTTCTTCGAGCCCGACCTCAAGAAGTTCCGTTGTCTGGCGCTCGCCTTCGAGGCTATCCAGCGAGGTGGTAACATGCCTTGCATCGTCAATGCCGCCAACGAGATAGTGAACCGCGGGTTCCTCGAGGACAAGTGCGGATTCCTGCAGATGGCTGACATCATTGCCGAGACCATGCAGCGTTGCACCTACTCCGCCACACCCGACTACGATACCTACATCGCCACGGATGCAGAAGCTCGTCGCATAGCAAGCGAGCTGATGTGCCCCCTAAGTTAGGGGGCGACAGGGGTCTGAACAAGCGCAGACCTCTAATAAATGTTTAATCAAAAAAAAGGTTTGATAAACGCTTGTTCAGACCCCCAACCCCCTAACTTAGGGGGTGCGTATAAATGGAAGTATTTTTAATCAGAGTATTACAATTCATCCTGGCCATCTCGCTGCTCGTCCTGTTGCACGAGGGCGGCCACTTCTTCTTCGCCAAGCTCTTCGGAGTGAGAGTGGAGAAGTTCTATATCTTCTTCGACTGGAAGTTCAGCCTGTTCAAGTTCAAGCCCAAGAACAGCGACACCGAGTATGGTATCGGCTGGCTGCCCCTGGGCGGCTACTGCAAGATAGCCGGTATGATTGACGAGAGTTTCGATACCGAGCAGATGAAACAGCCCGTCCAGCAATACGAATTCCGCGCTAAACCCGCATGGCAGCGCCTGCTCGTCATGATTGGCGGTGTGCTGGTCAACTTCCTGTTAGCCCTCTTCATCTATGGCCAGATTCTCTTCTGGTGGGGCGACACCTACATCCCCGTCAAGGACATGACGCTGGGTATGAAGTTCAACCAAGAAGCCAAGTCGTATGGATTCCAAGACGGTGATATATTAATAGGTACGGAGAAACATGCCTTCAAGGACTTCTCTGCCGACCTTTATCGCGACATTTCCGAGGCCACCCGTGTCGACATCATTCGTGACGGCAAACCGATGAGCATCAACCTGCCTGGCGAACTCAACCTGCTCAACATGATGAAGGCAGACCCCTCGTTTGTACGTCCCTTGTTGCCTGCTAAGGTCGACAGCATCATGCCCGGTATGCCTGCCGACAAGATAGGTATGAAGAAGGGTGACGAGATTCTTGCACTCAACGGAGCACCCATCGATAGCTACAACGAGTTCATTGACCAGTTAGGCCGCCGATCCGACATGCTGGCTGTAGCTCAAACCCCAGCCGACAGTCTGAAGGCGCGCACCGTCACCCTCGTCATCAAGCACAACTCCCAACTGTCAACTGACACAGCCACTGTCGTGCTCACTCCCGACCTGAAGCTGGGCTTCAGCGTCCAGAGCATTGCAGGCCTCTACCAGCCCATTACCCGCGAGTACGGTTTCCTGGAGAGCATCCCCGCAGGCATCAAGTACGGTTTCCACGTGCTGGCCTCTTATGTCGACGACCTGAAGTATGTCTTCTCTGCTGAGGGTGCCAAGTCGCTGGGCGGTTTCGGAGCCATCGGAAGCCTCTTCCCACCCATGTGGGACTGGTACATGTTCTGGAAGATGACCGCTTTCCTCTCTATCATCCTCGCCTTCATGAACATCCTGCCCATCCCCGCTCTCGACGGTGGCCACGTGCTGTTCCTGCTCTACGAGATGATTACCCGCCGCAAGCCCTCCGAGAACTTCATGATCAAAGCCGAATATGTAGGTTTCGGCATCCTCATCCTATTGATGGTGGTTGCCAATCTCAACGATATTCTACGGGCATTAGGCTATATGTAACTTTAGAGAGAATATCAACCTATTGATTATATAATCAGTTTCACGCGGAAGCCACGCTTGGTGGGTTCCTCGATGCTGAGGCAGATCGCCTTTGGGACGAGGGTATCCTAAATCAAGAGAAGCTTGACGAGATTCGTCAGGAGGATCTTCACGCTAAATGATGGTTGAATGGCACGGTTGGTCCTCGTATTGAAGTAATCAAGCTGGATGAAATCATCCAGATAATATAATGTTGAACCCTTAAAACCGCAGATGCCTATGGGATAAGAATC
>Ga0247611_10009238_pt1 | contig 11914 bp, 18 predicted proteins | sample 177DNAGHGhighgp2_FD_192422 | JGI IMG/M metagenome (GOLD analysis project Ga0247611, IMG submission 192422) | Sheep rumen microbial communities from Palmerston North, Manawatu-Wanganui, New Zealand - 1770 DNA GHGhigh gp2 | ecosystem: Host-associated > Mammals > Digestive system > Stomach > Rumen... | reverse complement strand
GGGCGAGCAAGGCCCACAAGGTGAAGCGGGTAGTGCAGGAACAGCAGGTAATGGAATTTCAGGTGTAAATTATTACTATGCGGCAAGTCAAACGCAATCTCAACCTTCAGCCTCTTCAATCACTTCAACAACTATTCCTACACTAAGCGAAACAAATAAATACTTATGGCAAAAAACAGTAACACATTATACACAATCTCAAGACGTAACAAACGTAGCTTTAATAGGTGTATATGGTGATAAAGGTCAACAAGGTCAGCAAGGTGAGCAAGGAACGGCAGGACGTGGAATATCTTCAGTAGCATATACTTACAAAGCAACTTCAACACAAACAGCTCCATCAGCTTCAAGTATAACTTCAACTACAATTCCAACTTTAGACGCTACGACAAATAAATATTTGTGGCAAAAAGAAGTTATATCTTATACAGATAGCTCAACGCCTAAAACAACCGTAGCTTTAATCGGTGTTTATGGGAATACAGGAGATACGGGCCCTAAGGGTGATACAGGCGAAACAGGAGCCACAGGGCCACAGCGGACCTCAAGGAGAAACGGGTGAAACGGGACCTCAACGGGCCACAAGGTGAAACGGGGGCAACAGGAACAGGTGTAGGTTCAATCACTAAGCAATTTTATCTATCGACGTCTAAAACAACTCAGGCAGGTGGAAGTTGGGTTGAAACAATGCCTACTTGGGTTAATGGAAAATACTTATGGACTAGAGATAAGATAGTTTACACAAATCCTGCAAGCACAAAATATACAACACCAATAGTTTCAAGTGAATGGGAAGCTGTAAATGAAATCGAAATAGGTGCGAGAAATTTATATATTATACGTAATTCACACGAGGGGTATTTAACTGTTGGTGGTGCGTATAATACTTATGGAAATATGGGGGCAAGTTATCAAGAACACACGTCACAAGATATTATTGTAACGGCAGGAGAAACAATTCAATTTCAAGGGTGGGTTACAAAAACTTGGGATCCAACAAGTACAACAGATTATTTTTGGCACGCTTATCAATTTTATGCAGCAGATAAATCGTTAATTGGGAGCAGATGGACGAATACAAGCTCAACAACAGTAAATGGAAAAGAATATTTTAAACATAGCATAACTGTTCCAACAAACGCAGCGATACTTAGAGTAAGTGCAAGATTATATACAGATGGAAAAATAAAAGTAGAGAAGGGAAACATTGCAACAGATTGGACTTTAGCCCCTGAAGATGGAGCTCAAGGAAACAGCTTTATATATGTAGAAGGAACTCAAACAGCAGCAGGAGCAGCTTGGAAGGGCAAAACAAATGAATTAACAGAGCTAACAGCAGGAACACAAATTCTTTATAAATTACCTTATGCAGGCGCAGCAAACGTAACGCTTGACTTAACTCTAGCTAATGGTACAACAACAGGTGCAAAGAACTGTTACTACAAATATAGCGGTACAAGATTAAGCACACAATACCCTGCAAATTCAACAATTTCTATGCTTTATGACGGTACTCAATGGATTGTAACTAATCCATATACAAACGATAATACTTACGACAGAACAAGATATAATAATGTTATAAAAGCGGCAGCAGCAATAACAGCAGATAGATTAATAGTCGGAACAAGTGCAGGTTACGTAACAGCAGCAGCGGGAATTAGTTTTGATATAAATTACCCTGTATTATGGTGTCAAACAGCTTTTACAGGTGCAGGAAATACACAATCAAACAACTATATCACAATTCCATCTAAAAACTTAAGAAACAATAAATCGGGAATAACTTTAACACAATACAAAATGGCTTACTTAAAAGGAACCTTGTCAGGGAACATATTCACAATAGATACAGCTGTATTTTCTAATGAGCCAACAACAGAAGATGGCAAGTATTACATTCCAATAGGAATACTTTACTCTACATATCAAGTGTACTTTGATTGCGGAATGCCAACTGTGTATAAATATTATGACGGAGCATTCAGACCGTTACCACGGACCTGAAGGACCTACAACTTATGTACACGTAATGTACTCAAATGATGGGGCAACGTTTACACCTGAAGAACTAGACGAGCAAGGACACGTAATCCACGCAGTAGGAAAGACACCACGGAGCTTATATGGGACAATATGCAGACCAAACAGAAGCAGATAGCTTGGTGTTTAGCGATTATACTTGGTATAAATTCACTCAAGACATAGACCCTGTAATCACACAAATGCAAGGTGATATTTCAACCAATGCAACTACAATTGAAAACAACTATCAAGATTTAATTCAACAATTAGGTGATAAAGCAACAGAAGAAAGTGTAGTAGCGGTTACTAATCGTGTTGCGACACTTGAAACCTCGACAGCATACAACATTTCAGTAATAGAAGAAATCAAAACTAATGGTGTAAGCTCAGTAACAACGTCAACAGGATTTACATTCAATGAAAATGGATTAAACATAGAAAAGACAGGTGCTAAGACAAAATCACAATTAAATGAGAGTTATCTAGCAATCACAGATACAACAGGTACAAGCAATCAAAACTTGCTATTTGCAGGTTATGATCAAGACTTAGGTGAAACAATAGTTAAGACAAAGAATATAAAAGTTGAAAAATATATGACAATAGGCAACCATAGCCGTTTTGAAGACTATGGAACAGGCACAGGTTGCTTCTATATAGGGGGTTAGAATAGGGCAGTTTATTCACAACAATGTAGTAAGGTAGGAAACTTTAGTTATGCTACAAACTTCACTTTATATGTGGAATTAACAGAGACTTCTTATAGCATTGACGCAAATACAAGTAACGTACATTACAAAGTATATTGCCAATCAAGTGGCTCAGGTTCTATTAATGCTACACACGCAGAATACGTTTCTATTAATGGTTCCGAAGTAAGAAATTGGTCAGGCAATGTTTATGCCAAATCACCAAACGCGTACATAGGTATTTGTGAAGGAGATTTAACAGGCATAGGGCATAATAGTGATGGTACAAAATCAATTCCATTTTATGCTAAGATAGCGGCTTCTTCATACGGTGTGTTCGCAGAAATGAGCGGGACTTTTTATCTAACCACAATACCTAGAGCTTCAACAGTAACGTGTACAAGTGGCAACATAGGAGAAAGCGTAACAATAACAATTAATAAAGCGTCTTCTAATTTTACACATACTCTTACTTATAGTTTTGGTTCATTATCAGGTACAATAGCAACAAAAACAGCAAACGCAAGTGTAGGCTTTACAATTCCTACAACTTTCTATGCACAAATACCTAACGCAAAAAGCGGCGTATGTACAATAACTTGTCAGACATTTAATGGAAACACTTCAATGGGAACTAAGACTTGTACATTCACAGCAACGGCTAGTGAGGCTGCGTGTCAGCCTACTTTGTCCGTATCAATAGCAGACGTTAATAGCGCAACAACAGCTCTGACAGGAGACAGCTCAAAACTCGTAATGAACCTCTCAACAGCGAGAGTATCAATAACAACTACGGCCAAAAATAGCGCGACAATATCAACAAAAGTAGTAAACGGCATAACAGTATCAGGGACAAGTGTAGATATAGCAAACGTAACGTCTTCAAGTTTTACAATAACAGTAACAGATAGTAGAGGCTATTCTAACACATTAACAATGACACCAACGGTGGTAAATTATATTCCATTAACAATTAATGCCGTATTGAGCAGAAATAATCCAACAGACAACAAAGTAAACTTAAGCTATACAGGAAATTACTTTAATGCAAGTTTTGGTTCAGTAACAAATACATTAACAATGAAATGGTATTACAGAGAAAAAGGAGCTTCGTCTTGGACGACAGGTGGAACCTTGTCACCTACTAAGAGTGGCAATACTTATTCAAATGGCTCTACGGCAACTTCTTTAGGGAGTTTATTCAATTACCAAAAACAATATGAAATTAAATTAGAAATTAAAGACAAAGCCACGACATTAGAACCTATATATCAAATTTCTCAAGGCTTACCTGTATTCAATTGGGGAGCAGATTTCTTTAATGTAAATGGCACATTAACAGCAAATAATGTTTTTGATATTGAGGTTGTTGATACTTGGTCTTAAATAAAAGGAGAAAGTTAGGGCAAAAAGTTACAAAATGAAGAACAATAATTTTTGGGACAGCCAAGGAATTGTTCACAATCAAGAAGTTTTAAGTCAAAGATTAACAGGAACAGCTTGGACAGATATTCCATTAAGCAGTGGGTGGTCAAATATTGCAGTTGGAGTGCTTAATAAACTTCAATATAAGAAAAAAGGTAATGAAATAATATTAAGAGGGTGTATTCAATATTCAACCAACTTCCCTAGCAACAGTACATTTGCAACACTACCCGCAGAAGCAAGACCAATTTTAAGAAATATTGTGCAAGTTTCAGCGGGCGGAACATTTTCTCAAAGAATTGATATTTACCCTGACGGAACAATGAAAACCCCTTTTGACGTTGCTGCAAGTACGAGTTTGTTCTTTGACGGAATATCTTTTTTCATAGATTAAAATAAAAAAAGAAGGAAATAAAAAAGGGAAACAATAATAGTAGCGATTGTTAGTGCAGTAGGCGTAATCCTTAATTCAATAATCACTAACAAGACACAAAAGAAAATGCAAAGTACAGAACAATTGCAAAAAGATTACAATAAAAAAATAGCTCACTATGTTATGGAATTTGAAAAGACATATTTGACAGATTTTATTTCAGAAGTTGAGAATGGAATACAAAAAACAGACATTCAAATCAAAAGAGCATACGAAATTTACGAAGAATATAGCAAAAATGGTGGAAACTCGTATGTGCACGATAGATGGGCAGAAATAACAAAGAAGGGCTTAATCTAACAAGTTATATGGCTTAATAATAAAAACGGGCGTACAGCCCTTCTACGCCCTCAATTTTTAATAAAAAACAGGAGAATTTATAGGAAAGAAAAAAATGGTAAAAAAATAGGATTAATTATTACTTCTTGCATACTAGCGGTAGTAATAACTATGCTAGGAATATTTTTACCCGAAGAAAAAGACGTAATAAATTCTATACAAACAATCCAAAATGCAGTTAATAATCAAATTGCAACTTATGAAATGACAGACGAAGAAATTGAAAACTTAGCTTCAACAGAAATCATAGAACAAACAGTAGCAGAAGAAGACGCACTAGAACAAGAAGTAGAGGACGAAGGCTTTCAACTACAAGGCGAGATAGCTTATGAAGGTGATAGAGCTGTTAATTGGGACGTAACTCTAGGTGACTATATAGGCTTGACATATTATTCACAAATAGACAGTAGATGGAGATACCTTCCTTATACTTCTATTGGCAATCCTTCACAAACAATAGGGTCTTCAGGTTGTGGGCCTACTTCAGCAGCAATGATAGTAACAGCTACTAAAGGGGCAATCACACCTGACACAATGGCTAATCTATTTGTAAGATATGGCTATCGTTCACCAAACAATGGTACATATTGGTCAGCTTTTAGAGCAATCGCAGACGAGTTTAATATAACATACCAAGAAACAACAAATTTCAACACAGCTATGGATCTATTAAGAAATAACAGATACGTGGTAGCTTCAGTTGGAAACGGATTATTTACAACAGGGGGACATTTTATCGTATTAGTTGGAATAGATGGAAATACAATAAAGATATATGACCCTTATTTATATGCGGGAAAATTCGATACAGCAACAAGAAGAGGAAAAGTCACAGTTGGTGGAAATACTGTGTATTGTTCGGTAGATAATTTTAGAAATTATGCAAACGCACAAGGCTTTTTCTGTTATCTTCACGAAGGCAATGTACAGCCAACACCATCAGCTCAGCCTGTGGTGACTTCAACATATACGAGAGTGGTAAGCGTAAGAACAGCTCTAAATGTAAGAAATGCTCCAAATGGTACAATCATAGGTTCACTAAAGAATGGCACACAAGTAACAGTTTATGAGACAAATGGCAGTTGGGCTAGAATTGGTACAAATAGATGGGTAAGCTCTAATTATTTAGTACAGCCTTCAATTCCTGTGGCAACTAAGCCAACTTATAGAGCCGCTTATGCAACAGGTTCATATAGAGTGACAGCTAGCGTACTAAATGTTAGAACAGGACCTCGGAACAAATTATAGAGCAAAAAGATGGTCAGAATTGACCTATAATGCAAGACAACAAAATGGTCGTTTAGGTGGCTACTATACAAATGGCTTAAGACGTGGTACAATATGTACAGTAAGTCGTGTTAGTGGTCATTGGGGATTAATTCCAAGTGGTTGGATTTGCTTAGATTATTGTAGCAAAAGATAATTGCCCCAAAATGGACCGAAAAGACAATTTAAGAATTACGCAAAACGTTGATATAAAAAGAAAAGAGCCGACTTGTTTCGGACAAGTGGCTCCACCAAAGCGGCATTTTCAAGGGTTTTGAGGTACCGCTGAAATATTGTTGAAATGCTCTTGAACTATATGTAGATATGGTTTGAGGGCTTTTTGTTTTGCTGAGAGTATTTTGAAGATATGTTGAAAAACTTTTCTATTGCCCCACAAATTGCCCCAATTTTTCTACTTCAGATTTAACAAAATCTAATGAAGCAGAAGTATAAACGTCATTTGTAAGTGAGCTGCCTTTAACGTGGCCTACAATTGATTGTACAGCCCTTAGGTTCATACCTTGTTCAATCATTCTAGTAACAAATGTATGCCTTAATACGTGAGAATGTAGTGTTGCTGCTGAAATGTGATATTTTTCATTTATTCTCTTAAGCCAAGAATTAACTTGGCTACGTCCCATCATACCTTTAGTATCATAGAAAACAAATTTATTTATATTAGGGGTCATATTTTTTATGATCTCTTTTGCTAATGCTTTTACTTCGATATTCATAGGAATATATCTCTCACCTTTATCAATATCTTGAGACATATCATAAGTTTTAGTATTAGCTTGATATATAAGCTGCATATTTTCGTCTTGTGTAATTGTAGCGTGTACGTGAATAGTATCTTTTTCAAAGTCAAAATCCTCAGTTTTAAGTGCTAGAACCTCGCCTATACGCATTCCTGTTTTAAGTTGCAATTTAGTAAGTAAGGCGTATCTGCTGCTACTTTCTTCATTATCTAATATAGAAATTAGCTTTTGCTCTTCTTGAGCGGTTAAAGCTTCAATTTTCTTGTTTGTTTTAGTTGATTTAGGTTTAGTAAGTGAATAATCGTCCATTATATTAAATGGGATTAATCGTCTAGAGTAAGCTATCTTAAATGCTGAATATAGTAAATTCCATATCTTAGCAATGCTACTATTAGAATATTCTCTAAGGCTCTCTTTTGAGGCTTCAATCATAGACACTTTTACATTTGCAATTGGAATGTCTACAAGGTTAGAAAAAACTTCTTTTAATTCTCTCAAAGTATCGCTATTTCTTTTATATGAAGCAGGTTTTAGTAGTCCGTCTTTCCATTTTTGCTCTAAGTAATTATCTAATATTGTAGACACAGTTTCTTGTGTCTTTTCAATGTATGTACCCGTATCTAGTGAATATCTAATTTTATTTACTCTTTTCATAAATTCGGTTTTATTTTCTTTTTTAGTTTGTTTTATCTTTTTTCTTTTACCTAAGGCGTAATAAGAAAATTCCCACCTTTGTTCTTTCTGCAAAAAGTATAATGAGCCTTCACCATTTCCTGCTCGTGTTCCTTCAGTTTTTAAAAGTTTTCTAGCTTCTGAATAGAAGTTATCTAATTCTTTTAGTGTGTTAATATTAATAATTTCTCCATTTTGTTTTTCAATCTTATACATTGTAATTCCTTTCTTGATCTATCGTCTTGAAATTTTCATATTTACAATGTATAATGTAAATATGAATAACGATAGGGTGTTGTTTAATTTTAAAACTTCCCTTTGAAGTTATTTATATTTTCTTAATTTTGTAGCTCGGGATTGTTTTAGCGGACGTCTCGAGCTCTCTTTTTTTAGATTTTTCCTTGATAGGCTATTACTTTGCCAATAATTCGAATATCGTATTCTTTTAAATCATAAAACATAGTCTTATGTTCTAAATTTGTAGACAAAGGTTCGAGAATAATAACATTTCCTGCACGTGTATATTTCTTAACTGTTGCCTCGTCATTAATCATAATTACGCCAATTTCGTCATTTTCTAATGTAGGCTGTTGTTGTATTAATATGTAGTCTCCATCTCTAAATTTTAAATTCATACTATCGCCTTGCACTTTTAACCAAAAATATACCAAATCTTTTGACATATAACTTTCAGGGCAAAATGCCATATCAATAACATTTTGTACCGCCAATATTGGTTGGCCCGCTGCTATTCTACCTACAACAGGTAAAGGAATGGCTTTCTCTTCTTTATTATTAATATTTCTAAAGTTTTCCATTTTATCACTAAAGCCAAGCAACCACGCAGTATCTACGTTTAAAGCTCTACTTAATACGTCAATTTTGCTTTGTCTAGGTAAAACATTGTTATTAATATATTTAGAAAGTAATGTTTGAGAAACTTTTTCACCTAAAGCCTCTGTTCTTTTTTCAATGTCTACTAAAGTGATTTCTCTTGCTTTAATGGCATACAGTAGCCTATCTCTAAACTCTGCCATCACTAATCACCTCAAATATATATTAGCAGAAATATGAAATAAAATCAATAGTTTTGGAACAAAAAATGAAAAATATGAAAAAAATTCAAAAAAGGTATTGACATTTATTTTTGGTAGAGATAATATAATGGCAGATATGAATTTAATTCATACGAACAAAATTTAATAGAGAGGAAGGAAACAATGAAAAGGTATGATTATTCATTGCTCCGTGGAAGAATAAGACAAATCTTTTTCACAGAAAAGATATTCGTAAATGCTTTGAATGAAGCAGGAACACCTTTATCAATTGGAGCTTGGTCAAACAAGATCAATAACAAATCTGACTTTAGTGTACCTGAAATGGAAGCAATAATGAACGTCTTAGAGATACCAAAAGAGCAAATAGCAGATTATTTTTTTACTCACAATTATGAATAAAATTCATACATAAGGTAAAAAATTATGGAAGAAAAATTACAAGAAATAATTACTGAGCTACAAAATTTAAGAAAAGAAATTAAAACAGAAGACAAACTAATGACGGCAGGTGAAGTTGCAAAAGAGTTTAAGCTTGGTAAGGCTACTGTAACAGCTATCTTCAAAGACGAGAGGTTGCCTGTACAAAGGTACACAAAGCCACAAAAAGTCTTAAGAAGTGAATTACTTAAATATTTCAGTATGCCACACCAATTTTAATAAACAAAAGAAGAAAAGGAAGGGGGTATTATTTTATGTTTTTTAGAAAAAGAAAACCATCTACTGACGTAATTGCAAGCCAAGACAGAGTGATTTCTACATTAAGAAAAACAATTTCAGAACTAGAAACAGAAAAAGAAGTGCTTAAAAGTGAATTAAATGAAGCTATTGAAGACAGACAACACGATCTATTTAAGATTTCTGAAATTCTAGAGAGTGGTAAGCAATGGAAAGTAGTAAAAAAAGAAGTCATTAATTATGTGACTTTAGCAGCTAGTTATTTAGACATAAAGAAAGAAGAGCCTGAAAAATAAGACACTTGGCTCTTCTTAAGGAATAGTGATTATGCAAACACTATTTTCTTATTATATCAAAAATAAGGAGAAAAACAATATGGATTATTTAGACTTAGAAGCTCTTAGAAGAAGAATTGACCCTCAAGAAGTAAAGGAATGCTTTTTATGTGACGAATGCAACTGTGAAATCTATGAGGGCGAAGAATACTACGAAACAGAAGGATTAAGGCTGTGTGAGGATTGCTACGACAGCAGAATGTATGAAGAAAAACACGACAATATGAGAATTGCAGGTGAGGATTAATGGAAGAAGAACAAAAATACGAAAATCGTATCAAAGAATATTCAGATAAACAATTAATATATGAAATTGCAATAGTAGAGAAACAATATAACACGGCTTATATGCAGAAGAAAGCACTTAAAGAAGAGTGCAACAGAAGATTAAATGAAGGGAGACAAAGCTAATGGCTATTACAAGCTATATGACCGCCTCATTTTTTAACCCCGAAATATTTGTTCTTAACTTAAAAGAGTTGCCTACAAGATACTTAATCAACGGCAATGCTACTGTGTGTTATTGGGGTAATAAAAAATATGTTTCAAAATTCAATAAAGACAAGGAAATTCTTGAAGAATATGACAGAGAGCTAGGGTTCTTATATTGTTGCTATCAAAGATATAAAAAAGATTGGTCACGCAACAAAAGATTAAGAATTTTAGATTTAATGCCTACAAATTCAAAAAAAGAATTTCTAATAGAGATATTTATGGAAGAAAACAATATGTCTCGTAAAGAAGCAAAAAACTATTTAAAACAGCTTAAGTGTGACAATTTTATGCACAATGGCACAACACATAAAAGAATAAGAAAAGGAGAATAAAATGGAGAACAATTTAGAACTATACAACTTGGTAAGAAAAGTCCCTGAGAACGCTCTAAAAGAGATCAAAGGGGGCAGACTAAACGGAATGACAGATATTAATGCTCAATGGAGAATAGAAAAGTTGACTGAAGTTTTTGGCCCTTGTGGCTATGGTTGGAAAACTAAAATCATAGATATGCAATTAAGAGAAGGCTACAACAGCGAGCAAAAGGCATTTGTAGTAATTGAGCTTTATGTATTAAGAGATGGCAAGTGGTCAGAGCCAATAATGGGTATTGGTGGATCAACATTTGTTGAAAAGAACAACTCAGGTTATTACACCAATGACGAATGTTTCAAAATGGCTTATACAGACGCTATTTCAGTTGCTTGTAAAGCTTTAGGGTTTGGCGCTGACATTTATTGGAACACTTCTGACAGTAAATACTCTAATGTCGGTAGTACAACAACAGGCAAAATTACAACAAAAGCAGCAGAAAAGGCTAGTGAAGCACAACTAAAAATGCTTAATACAGTAGCAGGAAAAACAGATTACTTTAAGAAAGCAGCGGCAGAATTTGGTTATAAGGCTTCGGCAGAAATACTAAAAAAAGACGTAAACGCTATTAAAGCAAGAATAGAAGAAATGAAGGGAGAAAACAACTAATGAACGTAACAGGCGAATGCAAGATACTAAAAGACGAAAGAGGAGTTTGTAGAACTACTCTATGCAATAAGAAAATAGACGAAAATGGTGAAGAGAGCAGAGAATTTTATGGAGTGATCGTAGGCTTTGCTAAGGGTTTAGAAGTAAAAAACAAAGAGAGAATAGACATAAAAAAAGGATTTTTAACATTCTTTTCTTTCGAAAAAGAACTTGAAAATGGTGAAAAAGAGACAGTTAGATTACCTAAAATAATGGTACTTGAAAAAACAACAGTAGAAGAAGGAATTGACGAGCCATTTAAGAGATTTGAAAAGAAAGAAAAAGAAGAAGAACCTGTAACAGATATAGAATGGGCTCCATCTCCTGACGACGACTTGCCATTTTAGAAGGAGCAAATATGGCTATTATAAGAAACAAAAACAGAGAAAAATATACAACAGTAGATAACAGCATATTAAAAAATAAGAATTTATCTCTTAAGGCTAGAGGATTATTAGTAACTTTATTGGGATTGCCCGACAATTGGGAATTTACAGAAGCAGGGTTGTGTTCATTATTTGAAAAAGATGGGCAAAACTCTGTAAGGACCGCTATTAAGGAATTAGAGAACTTAGGCTACTTAAAAAGGCAAAGAATAAGAGACAATAACGGGAAATATTCAGAGATAGAATGGTCTATTTATGAAAAACCAAATTTGGAAAATCCAAACTTGGAGAACCAACCACAATTAAATACTAATATATCTAATACTAAAGAATATAAT
>Ga0247611_10009237_pt1 | contig 11914 bp, 13 predicted proteins | sample 177DNAGHGhighgp2_FD_192422 | JGI IMG/M metagenome (GOLD analysis project Ga0247611, IMG submission 192422) | Sheep rumen microbial communities from Palmerston North, Manawatu-Wanganui, New Zealand - 1770 DNA GHGhigh gp2 | ecosystem: Host-associated > Mammals > Digestive system > Stomach > Rumen... | reverse complement strand
GTATTGATTGGAGTATGAACAACACATACGGCACAAAAAGCAAATATGGTTGGTTTCACCTGCGGTTAGAGGGCGAAATCGGATACAATCATTATAACGAAAAAGGAGACTTAAAATATTTTTATGCGGTTACCGATAAAACAAAAATCAGTTTTAATCAAATGTTTATATTGACGAACGGATATATGGATTTTCATATTGAAAATATTATTCCGTATGTTGGTGCGGGAATCGGATACGGTTTTGGCAACCAAGATGTGACAATAGAAAATGAATTTGGCGAATTCAATGATTCTGGCTCGGATGACGGAATAATTTACGCATTGCATTTGGGAATGGCATATAAATATTCTGATATAACAACATTCGATTTGGGATTTCGGCGCGTTTGGGCACCAACCACAGACGACGGCAAATATGTTTTTGATTCTGTGCGTTTTGGGGCGCGGTTCCGAATATAAATCAGATATATTGCAATTATGTAAAGGGTCGCATTCAACATGTCCAGAAATGCTTCTGGGCTTTTACCACTGAAACTAATCGTGAATGTCTTTGTCATATCAGTATTTGACTTCGTTTAATATCAAATAAAAATCTGGTATATGTTTTGGTGCCATGCCATTTAATAAACTAACAGAAGCAACCGAACCAAAAGGCGCAGAAAAACCGGCATCAAATTTATAGTATTTACGAATACATTCGTTGATTTGTTTTTCTGAATCAGACATAGACATATGAATCATCATATCCCAAACTTTTTCTTGAATTTCGTCATACTTATAATCGCCAAACCTGTAATTGTCCCAGAAATAAGACAGAATTTGTTTTGAATTGACATAAAATATAAACCAAACTATCATGTTGAGTATGAGAAGAATTTTATTGCACTTGATAGTATTTTTTATGATAACACCAGTTTGTGTGGCAAACGAATATCGTGAAATGGTAAAAAAATGCGATGAGGTTGCTGAAGCCGAACAACAAGTGGCAACGTCTAATATACAGATAGTGCAAATTGTCGACAAACAAAAAGATTGCTATAAAAATGTTGCGAATAAGATTATAGATGCAGAGTATGCAAAGAATAAGCAACAAATGGTATCAGAATTTAATAATTTTATTAAAATTTCGTCCGATATGGCTTATTCTATGCAATATCCTGATAGTTGTAATCCGAATTGCGGAACGATAGTTGGATTAAATGCGGCAAATTCTGATTTGGAAATAATAAAAACCTACGTCCAACAGCTTTTATATATTGTCTCGCCAGAATAATTTAACTTAGTTGTTGAACATGTTCCACTCTTGATCCCTGCGATTACTGAGACCTGTCATTACATGCCCACCAGATTTGTTCCATGTTTTCCATGCAGATTCTAGATTTGGATACGTAGAACTATGAAAATTCGGATTGTTTACATATTTAACAACGGTTGAATCTGCGAAATTTTTTGCGCCGATATTATAAGCCAAAGAAGTCAGAGCATCAAATTGATTCTGTGATAACGGTACTGTTATATTATCACGTACGGCACGTTCTGCAGTTGCAATGTCGGCACGTAACAATTCTGTAGCTTTGGCTTCAGAAATTCCGTTTCTAAAATTTTCACCTTGTTTTATCAAATGACCATAACCGATTGTGGCTCCACTTGGTAAAGTTTTATTCGTATCCACAGGCTTACCTGTTTTGTCATCATATATAACATGTTTATCGTCTTTGGTTACAGAACCTTCCAATTTTTTTAACATATTTATACCATCGTCACTCATTTTCATGTCTTGTGTCTCATTTTTATCTGTTTTATTCTCTGGTTTCTGCCCTTTGTACAGTTTGCTTGAAATTGGTTTGCCATTGTCATCTAACTTTACTTCTTCAACCCAGCAACGACAGTTAGGATGCACGGGAACGTCTGGAATATCGTATTTGTCTTCGAATACTTCGTCATCGTCTGGTAAGTCTCTTGCTGCAATTGCCCTGGGAACAAAATTTCCAAATATCCATTTGCTTTTGCAAATTTGGTGTTTTCATAAAATCTCCTTGTGTTAAATAAAAAAAGCCCGCACATCGGGGGTGAAAATTATAAAATTTTGTGGGTGATATTGCGGGCAATAAAAAACGGCACAAAATGTGCCTTTGAAACTGAGAGCATTATATCACAAAACATCGAAAAAATCAATGTGTTTTTGTTGGGATAACAAACGCATCATGTTCTGCGTATCTCAAAAATACAATTGCAAAATATCGTTTGAACAGATAACATACACTATGAAAATCTAATCAAGGTTTCTGTAATATGTCAGGCGTTTTTTTACGAAAAAAATTTAGTGATATTGATTGGTCAGATGGTTTTTTTGACAGTCTGAAAAATGATTACATTGAATTTCCAACATGGTTCAAAAAAAAATCAGATTCTGGGGATTATGCAACCGTGTTTTTTGATGAATATGGGATTGGCGCATTTGTGTACATAAAAAAAGAATATTCTGAAAGTATAATTTTGACGAATAATACAATATTGCCACCGGTCAATCGCATAAAAATCGGCAGTTTCAAATTTGATAGACGATTATCTGGTCGGCATACGGGTGAACGTGTTTTAACATCAATATTGCAACATTGGCAAAAATTAAATGATTTTGATGAAATTTATATAACAATTTTTGATAAATATCATGCGCTGATAAATTTAATAACACGATTTGGATTCGTCCGGGTTGGAACCAAGAACACCAACGGACGGAACGAGGGCGTTTACATTTTGACCAAACAATCTGGTCAAAAAAATTTAGATGAATGTTTAACCAACGGGGTGGAAAATGTCTGCGATATTATTATCGATTAAACCTGAATTTGTTGAAAAAATTTTGACGGGCGTAAAAAAGTTCGAATATCGAAAAACGCGTTGCCGTGCGGATGTTGACACGATAATAATATACGCGACGCGTCCAGTTATGCGGGTTGTGGCAACTGTGCGCGTTTTAGATGTTGTGTCGGGGCGCCCCGATGTTGTATGGAAAAAAACGCATAAATATTCCGGAATACCCCAGGACTTTTTTGACGCATACTATCGCGATGCTGATGTTGCGTTTGCGTATAAATTGGGCGATATAACAAAATTCACACCATATAAAACATTAAAAGATTTTAGTATATCGCACGCCCCGCAATCATTTGTTTATATAAAATAAATTGTGTCATGGCGGGGGCAAAAATTTTTGCGTTTCTAAAAAGTTAGATAAATGTGTGTTTTGTCGCAGATTTCTGCGGGTTTTAAGCGGTGTCACCCCTAGCAAAAAATGACATTCTTATTAACAGAGATAAGTCTTTGATTATAGTGTATTTTTTAAGTCCAAGGTGAGTGCGGGCTACAGCTGATTTTACATATGATTTTTGTGCGATTGAAAAATCCGATATAACTGATATATAATTTTGCGATTGTATTTTGTTGGAACTTAATGCAAATATATCCAATGGTTTCCGTGGTTTTTTGCGTTTTTTAATATAACGTGTTGATTTTTGTGTCAAAAAAGCCATTTTTGACTGGTGACACACGGACGAAAATTCCGTGTGTCAGGGGTGTTGCGAATCTTCTGAAAGCCTTGCTGATATTGGTGTAGCGCTTGTTGATAAAATATATAAAAATTTTCCTGTATAACAAATGTATAATTTTGTATATAAAATGTATAAAAAATAGGTGTTTTTTGACGATTTTTGGCTCTTTATGCCGGAACAAGTTGCCGCAGCAAAAGTAAAGAAAAACCGCAGAAATCTGCGGAAATCTTGGCTCGAGATAACTCGCGCATATCGGGCAGAAAATAAAGAAGAATTAGAATACCTATCTAGAATCTGTGAGCTGTATTTGAAACAATGGTCAGACAACACGTAATGATTTACAGTGTATATTAACTTTCAAGAATAGTTGATAATGCTTTAATCAACTTTGCTTTTTCTTGACTGCCATCGGTTCTAAAACGAATAAGAGGCATATTATAGGTAGCAAATATATTATTTTTCATAACATCTCGTTCATGTTGTTTTGAATTTTCACCATGATATTTTGTACCGTCTACCTCTATACCCAAAACTGGTTTCTTTGTAACTCGATCATATATTATAAAATCGCAATGAGTCATTATATTGTTAGCATATTCATATTCTCCATCTGGTAATTGAGTTAAATTCTTAAATATTGTTTTTAATGGCACGTGTAAAGCAACATCAAAAACGTTGAAACGTTCATCGTTCAATACGGATTTTATTAAATCATACATCAAGTTTTCGCTATCAAATTCAGATACATGTGATTTTATCATTTTGCGTCTGTTTTCCTCATAATGCTTATATAAACAGTCGAATATGGAACCAATATCGCTATTTACAACGGTTAAATTATTGTAATTTATATAATCTATTAAAGCTTGGATATTAGTATCAGTTTTTTCTTCATTACCATTTGTAACAATTATTAACTGATTGATTGCACGAGATATAGCAACGTTTAATCTGTTTGGCTGGTCCGCGAAATCCGAGATGTTATTATCAACCATAGATAAAATAATAATGTCTTTCTCTCGACCTTGAAATTTATCTACTGTATCTGCTTGAACTGCCGTGTCATTGAACATTTTTTGCAAAGCAGCAACCTGATTTTTATATGGAGTAACAATACCAATGGAATCTTTATTTACATCAAGTTCTTGTTGCGGAATAACTTCGTCAATTATTACATCTATTTGACGATTGTTTATGTGATTCCTAGCGTGGTTACCTGGTTTGGTTTTGTAAACAATCAATGGTTCTCGTTTAGATTTGTTATTGCTTAAAGTAATAAGTTGACCTTTATAAAAACGTTGATTGCAGAATTCAATAATTTTTGGATGACATCTATAATGTTCGCGCAACATGATAGATGGTGCTTCTGGAAACATTTTAGAGATAGCCGATAATATGCTGTGATTTTTATATCTATAAATTTCATTAATATTAAATTTATCGAAAATAGCATCTGTTATATTTGCAGATTGTTCGTCTACAACATTTGGTAATTGTTTTAAATCCCCAACAATTACAGCATTGGTTGCACAACCAAGAGCTAGTGCACCGGTAACCAAATCCACTTGTGAGGCTTCGTCTATAATAACATAATCATAAAGACCATCAAACAAACAATTTGTTAAAGAATAAGTTGTACTTAAAATTACAGGATAAGATTTAAGAAAATCTTTATTTAATACGATATTATTTTCTCTGGTTGTTTTGCCATACTTTGTTGCTAATTTAGATTTTACCAACTGCATGGATAAATCTGTATATGTTTTAATTTTATTTTCAAAATTAAACTTAGATAACTTATGTTCTGCTCTGGTTATATCTTGTTTTAACTGATATAATTTTTGCTTATACCAATGTGCCTGACAAATAGTTATGATTTCTTCTGGTTTGTTAAATAAAAATGCCTTATCTTTAATTTTGTACTTAAAGTACATCACAATTCTTTCTATAAAGTTAGGCTTACGGTTAGCAGATAAATATTGTTCATATTTTAACCACAATCCTATAGCTTTTTCCGCAGACAAATGCGATATAATACCTGTATCAACATTAGGGTGTTCAAGAGCAAAATGTTGGTATTCTGTATTTAAACTGTCGTTTTCTGCTTTGTTTTGTGCCAGACGATTTTGCTCTCCTAACATTATTAACAAATTTTTATGTAAATCAGCGATCTTTTTATTAGTTGTTTTTAACCATCTGTTATCTTTATGCCATTTTGACATATCTGGTAATTTATGATCACTTGAATTAAAAGCTTCGATATTAGCGTTGCTTCCTAAAAAAGCAGCCAAAAAATCTAATTGATATTTCTGTAATTTTTCTAATACATTGGCAGTTGCAGAATTATTAGCTGAAACGACAGCGACTGTCTTACCTGCCATTACAATATTTGCAATTATATTCAAAATAGTCTGTGTTTTTCCTGTTCCTGGCGGACCTTGAATAATAGATAATCTGTTGGATATCGCGTTATCCACAGCTTGTCTTTGACTCAAATTAAATCCGAATGGGTACACAGGATTATCTTCTATATAATTATCGTTTTCTGTTGCTGTACCTGATAAAAAATCGTACAAAACAGATTCTTTGTTTGATGCATCAATGCGATTAAGGTTCTTTAACAATATATTTTGACCATGTTCACTACTTAAGCCAACTGCTTCGGCCAGACTTTGTAGATACTTAAAGTTATTCTTGGCATTTATCTCATCTTGATTTTTAGGAACAAATCTGACGTTTTTTCTGTTGTATGAATAAGAACGGCCGTTTTTGAACATAACATTTATCTGTTGACCGTTTGGTTCAACTAAAAAGACATCCTGTGTGACATCTTTATCTTTAATGAAAATGTTATATTCCTCTATATCCATTATGAATATAATACCAAAATACAAAGTAGATTATCAATACATTTTAAATAAAAATAGGGGCAAGCAGACTCGAATGGAGGAAAAGCTTGAAAATCTAAGCTCTTTATCAAATTGGTTCGATAATGCTTAAAAAATGACCTTTTTGGAAAAAGAATTATCGAACCGTCCGAAAGTTAAGGAATCCAAAGAAAAACTGCCCCGAAAGGCAGCTTTATAAATCTTGGCTCGGGCAGTTGGACTCGAACCAACGACATACGGATTAACAGTGCGTTTTTGGCGGTTTTAACAAAACTTAATATTTTTAATTTTTACTTGATATTCTGCGGGTTGTATGTTACAAATCAATTAATGAAGAAGAATAAAAATTGGTAGCAAAAAATGCTGTTGGTAGCAAATAGGTAGCAAAAAATGACAATAGCGGTTATAAAATATAATAAAAGTGATATCCCTGGATTTGATGGAATCAGGTGTTATGCGGATAGTCTTATAAGTTCTGTTGCGAATGGTTCTGAATTAACAAAACGGGCAATGAAAATATTGCCCCTGCCAGTTAAGTCGCAACTTGCTGTATGTATGTTAAAAGAGGGAATTCCAGAAACAAGTATTGGTTTTACTTTTGCTGGCAATTTAAATGTGGCGTTGCTTACATATAATACTTTGTCATTCTTTTGTTCAAATATACAGAGAGGGCCTGAGGAAGGAGCTGTTTTGCCACCATCTATTAGAGATGTAGCTGCATTATGTGCGCAGATTTTGTATGATTATAATTTAAGCTATGGTGAAGTAAACGGAAACGCCGCTAATACAGATATATTGATTTTCGGATATTGCTTTCAGGAAAAGCGGTTTAAAGCGTTTCATGTGGGGCCAGATGTAGACGCAATAGAATTTAGAATAAGCATAAAAGATGTTGATATATGTAATATCGATTATTATGCCATAGGAAGTGGCTCAAAAAGATTAAGACAAAAAGTAAGCGATAATGGATCTTTTTCTTATAAATTGATAAAGGAGCTTATAGAAGAAAACACGGGTGGGGTTGGTGGTTTTTATCAGCGTGCTTGGGTGTCAAAAGGGGTAATCAGATTATATGCTGATAGTACCACAACAGGTCCTGCCGTTTTTTCTTTTTGTGGTTTTAAAACAGTATTCCCCTTAGGCAAGTTTCATTTTGTGGGTTTGCCGATGCATATATCAGAAGATTAAAAGGAGGTTTAATGTCTAATAATCACATAAATTTCACAGAAAAAGGGTTGGCGAATTTGCCAACGCCTGACGATAAACGTCCCGTTACTTATTATGACACTGGACAGGCAGGTTTGTGTTTGATTGCCACATATGGTGGAACAAAAACATATTACTTCTATGCCAAGGTATTGGGTGTGCCAAAACGTGTAAAGATTGGTCGTGTTGGTGTGACTAAATTGGTTGAAGCCAGAATGAAAGCGCGTGAATTACGAACAGAAGCAGATAAGGGTAATGACCCAGCGCAAGAACGTAATGAGGCGTTGCGGGATACGACATTAAAACAATTCTTTAACACCCAATATTTCCCACGGCATGTTAAGGTATATACCCGTCCAAAAAGCCAAGCAAAAGCCGATACAATGTTTCGTAATTACCTTGGTGAATTTCATAATCGCAAAATGATAAGTATAACCAGAGCTGATCTGGAACGTATGCATGTAACTTTGCGTGATAGAATAAGTCTTTATACTGCTAATCGTACGCTTGCACTGGTAAAGCATATGTATAACAAAGCAATAGAGTGGGGATATCCGTCCCGGCACGGTAATCCAGCTGTTGGAATCAAGATGTTTCGTGAAAGGTCTCGTGAACGTTTCTTGTTGCCAGATGAAATTAAACGTTTCTTTGCAGCACTTAACGAAGAACCAAACGAAGTATTTAAAAACTATATTTTGTTGTCACTTTATATTGGTCAACGTCGTCAAAATATGTTGTCGATGCGCTGGTCAAATGTGGATTTAGAGCTTGAATATGTGTTGTTCCCAGATTCTAAAAATGGTGATCCGCAAAAAATACCATTGATAATTCAGGCAAAAGACATACTGACAGAAATGCGAAAGTATGCGATAAATGATTGGGTTTTCCCGAGTGAAGGTAGTAAAAGTGGGCATCTAGAGGATTTGCATCGTCCATGGTATGCATTATTAAAACGGGCAGGTATAGAAGATTTAAGAGTGCATGACCTGCGACGTACATTTGGTAGTTATCAAGCAATAACTGGCGCTAGTTTGCATATAATTGGCAAAGCACTTGGTGATAAAACAAGTATTGCCACCCAAGTCTATTCTCGTCTAACCATGGATCCAATCCGTGATTCTATCCAACGTGGTGCAGATAAAATGTTGGAATTTGTGAATAATTAACAACAGGGTCTATCTGAATTATTTGTTAAAAATTGAAAAATATTGATTTTTTTCGAAATAGACATTACCATTCAAGCGTATGAAAGAGGTTGTGGTGGCAAATATACCAAGTCCTGTTTTTTTGTTTCATGTTACAGCTTTTCAAAATTTAGAAAACATTTTTGTATCTGGTGCGATAAAATCAAAAAATTTATTACGTGCGGAGAATGTTAATTATGTGAATATAGCATGCAATAGTATCCAAGATAAACGAGCAAGGACGTTTGTTCTTGATACCAATAAGACATTGCATGATTTTGTCCCATTTTACTTTGCGCCTCGATCGCCTATGTTGTATAAAATCATTAATAATGATGTGCCTGAGGCCGAAGAAACGAATCAAGAAAATTTTGTTTATCTCGTGTCCTCTGTGGATGATTTGTCTGATCAGGATTTTGTTTTTACCGATTATCAGGCGATTGTTACATATGCTAGTTTTTATAACGATTTGTCTGATTTGAACAAAATTTGTTGGGATTTGCTATTGGAACATCCTCATTTGCCAGAACCAAATCCACCATTTGGAGGTTATTGTAAATTTTTTCTAAACAATGATCAGAATCCTAGATATGTAAAACGTAAGGAAGCAAGATTGGCCGAATTTTTGGTGTTCCCACAAGTGTCAATAGATAAAATATACATGATTGTTGTAAAAACAGAATCTATGAAAGAGTATGTACAAAACCTGTTGCATAAGTATAATATAAATGTTACAGTGGAAGTAAGGGCAGATTGGTATTTTTGATGAAATTCATACAAAATAGTGATATTTTTAATGCAAATACCGAAGCGGTTGTTAATACCGTGAACTGTGTCGGTGTTATGGGAAAGGGTATTGCACTACAATTTCGTGAAAAATACCCTGAAAATTATAAACTCTATAAGAATGCTTGTGATGCGGGTAAGGTCGCCGTAGGTAAAATGTTTGTTACTAGAAATGGTTTGTTAAAACCTAATTATATTGTAAATTTTCCGACAAAAAAGCATTGGCGCGGGAAATCGGAGTTAGAATATATCGAAAGCGGTTTGATTGATCTGAAAAGAATTCTGAAAGAATATAAGATAAAATCTATAGCTATTCCTCCATTGGGATCTGGTAATGGTGGTTTAAACTGGATAGAAGTAAAAAACTTGATTATCGATAAATTATCTGATGTGGATGCAGAAGTTTTTGTGTATGAACCAAGTGTGAGATTTAATGAAGTAAAACATGTGACGAAGGTTCCGTTGAACGATTTTCGTGCTATTTTTATTAAATGTGTTTATGTTTATAATAATGCTATGGATAGGATGTACGAGCTCGGAAATATTGAGGCCCAGAAGCTAACTTATTTTATAGGATTGGTTCTTGGTAGACAAGATATATTAAACCGTTTTGTAAAACATAAATATGGTCCATATTTTCCTCAGTTAAACAACGCATTACATGATATGTCTGGAACTTATTTAAGCGGCATAGGCGATGGTCAAGAGCATCATCATATTGATGTTATGCCGGGTGTAATAGAAGAGGTTGATAGATATATAGAAAAAAAACCGTCTCTTTTGGATGCAGTTGAGAAGATAAAGAAAATAATTTATGGTTATGAAACTACATTTGGGATGGAATTGTTGGGCACTGTTCATTGGGTTTGTTTACATGAAAAAATTGCTTCTGAGGAAGATGTTGTGAAGCATGTTTATGAATGGAACGATAGAAAAAAGGCGATTATGTCGAAAACTGATATTACAAGGGCATATGAGCATTTGGTGAGATGTGATTTAGTATAGATGGAAATCGGATTGTAATTAATAGCCCGATAAATATATTGATATTCTATTTTTTTATGTTAGTATATTCGCATGCCTGTTGGAAGGCTAGCCCGTTCGTGTAAAGATTTCATCATCCAACAATTTAGATAATATAACCCACCGAGCTTATTATCTAAGCCAACAGACTACGAACGCAAAATCACTTTTAGATAATGAACTTGGATAACGCCGCAAATGCGGTAAAGGATTATATTATGAAAAACATAGACTACTTTAAATTACAAGCAAAAAATTTGCTTAAAGACTACCAAACCCGCTATCTTTCTGAAGATGGTGAAATTTATGAATACGAACCGAAGTTTTTTGATATCGTAGGTATATTCCTTGAATACGGGATAATGGATGACGACAAGAACTTTGAATTTAAATTAGGTAATGCGCAGCATTTAATTGCCCAAATGGCCGGTTTTGCTAGTTGGAAAGAATTGATAACTGCACCAGAAGCAGATCAATTAAAAGCACGCAAATCACTAGAAAAAAGTATTCATAATGAATACGGATGCACAAGTTTTATATCGCATAATTTGACACCCGATGGTCGTGAAATAACAGAATATTCACACGATCCATTGGATAGTGATGTTCCTTATCACGAAGAACTGTCTGGTCAAGATTGGCAAGACGGAATTGATGAATGCAGGAAAAACGGGATGGGGTTTGAACCTAACGAAATCGTTGAATGTCTCCATTGTGGGAATAGGTTCGCATTTAAGGAGGTAAAGGTTAGACGATTGAAACCTGAGTACAACAATGGTAAAGAAGACGATTTTAAAGAAATTGTATGCAAACACTATCCGGAATGTAATGGTAATTTACTAGATTTAATACCGGTGGAAATGCTTGATGCGAAAGGAGGTGATGAAAATGAGAAATAAATTTGCATCTTATTCTCGCAGTACGTCAAAAACATATACTAATGCCAATGGATATAGAGTGTACAAAGATTCAGGGCAGCTAGTTCATCGTCATATGGCAGAAATAAAACTTGGTAGACCTTTGCAATCTGGTGAAGTTGTGCATCATATAAACCGAAACAAACAAGACAATCGTCCATCAAATTTGTATGTGTTCCACGACCAACAAGCACATTGGAACGCCCATAAACAGGACGCTCAAATTTATGGAAACGATTATAGCTTTAAAGGCAAAAAGTAAATTTGTAAACATATGATTGTTAAGAGATCAGTAATATTTACTGATCTCTTACAGATTGAATCTTTTGAATCAAAATAAAGTTCTGTTTGCTTTTT
>Ga0247611_10009236_pt1 | contig 11915 bp, 12 predicted proteins | sample 177DNAGHGhighgp2_FD_192422 | JGI IMG/M metagenome (GOLD analysis project Ga0247611, IMG submission 192422) | Sheep rumen microbial communities from Palmerston North, Manawatu-Wanganui, New Zealand - 1770 DNA GHGhigh gp2 | ecosystem: Host-associated > Mammals > Digestive system > Stomach > Rumen... | reverse complement strand
CGTTTTGATACCTTACCCTCTCTTGAATTTTTAAGCTCACATTGTTCGCTAACAAATTCATTTTTCCACAAGGGGAGATATTTGTTCTTAATCTCTCCATTGGAGAGAGAAATTTTTCAATGTGAAAGTGCTAACTTGAACATTTGAAAAATGAGAGAGGGTAAAATTATGTTATATTTCTGTCCTTTAATTAAACTTGGCTAATTATATATAAGTTCCTTTTTAATTTATAGAAAAAGTTATCGCCCTAAGAAGCTTTAACGTAAAACTCTAACTGATTATCTCTTATACATATCGTCCTGATTAAACATTCTGTATTGGAGTGCCTGCATAAGATGTGTTTGGGTGATTGTTTCCGAATTATCCAAGTCGGCTATTGTACGGGCAAGTTTTAGAGTTCTGTCATAACGTCGCCCTGACAATTGATATTTTACAATGGCTACTCTAAAGATTTCTTCTGCTGCTTTATCTATTTTACAATATTTTTTAACAAGCTTTGGTGTTAATTCTGCGTTTGTTAAGATACCGTCTTCTTTATATCTTTCAACCTGAATTTTTCTTGCCTGAACGACACGTTCTCTAATTTGGGCAGAGCTTTCTTCTTCTTCCTTGTAATTTAGAAGTTCTTCCGGAGAAAGTCTTGGCACTTCTATTTGTAAATCAATTCTATCCAATAACGGACCTGACAGTTTCGATAAGTATCTTTGAATTTGAAACTCCGAACATGTACAGTGCTTTTCTTTATCTCCTAAAAATCCGCACGGACAAGGATTCATTGCTCCTAACAGTATAAATTTTGCAGGATATTTTATCGAATGTTTTGCTCTTGAAATTGCGACTTCTCCGTCTTCTAACGGTTGTCTGAGAACCTCAAGAACATTCCTCGGAAATTCTACAAGTTCATCTAAAAATAAAACTCCACGGTGAGCAAGAGTTATTTCTCCCGGTTTTGGTATTGTTCCGCCTCCGATTATTCCGACAGGTGATGCCGTATGATGAACAGGTCGGAACGGTCTTTGTCTTACCAGAGGTTCTTCTGAGGATAACAGACCGCTGACGCTGTATATACGGGTTAATTCTAAAGCTTCCGAAAGTTCTAACGGCGGCAGTATCGAAGGGAAACACTTTGCCATAAGAGTTTTACCGGAACCCGGTGAACCGAACATCAAAATATTATGCCCGCCGGCGGCTGCAATTTCTAAGGCTTTTTTTGCTTTGTGCTGACCTTTTACTGTCTTAAAATCATACAAGTAATCTTCATTAAATCCGTCTTTAAGATATTTATTTATATCAACTTCCGTCTGCGGCAGCGGGTTTTCAATAAAATGGTCTATAACCTGCCCGAGATTATCTGCTCCAAATACTTTTATTTCACTGACAAGAGCTGCTTCTTTAGCATTTTCTTTTGGTACAATTACATTTTTAATTCCAAAATTCTTTAAGCCTAAAACTAAAGGTAAAACACCCGTAACTCCTCTCAAACTGCCGTCAAGAGATAATTCTCCGATAAAGCCGTAATCTTTTATGGCTTCTGAGGTTATAACTTCTTCCTCAACCTGTATACCTACCGCCATAGGTAAATCGAAATTAGAGCCTTCCTTTTTTAAATCGGCAGGTGCAAGATTAATAATTACACGACCTGACGGGAAAGTCAGGTTTGAATTTCTTGTAGCCGAGCGTACTCTATCCCGTGCCTCATTTACCGCAGCATCAGGTAATCCTACTATAGATATCATAGGATTTGAGTGGGTTGTGTCGACTTCAACATCTACCTTATAAGCATTTAATCCGATTACGGTTGCCGTAGTTACCTTATTAACCATAGCCTTATTATACAATATTATATGTTATATGTAAATTGCAGAAAATTCCCCATTAAATTCTCATTCCAAACCTGAACATCTTCGGGTACATCAAGAACCACCGGTGTAAAATTCCAGATATGTTTTATGTTTGCAGAAATTAAATATTCTGCCATTATTTGTGCATGTTGTCTTGGCACCGTAAGTATTGCAATATCGACTTTTGATTTTTCGGCTAAGTTAGGTAACTTTTTTATATCAAGTACCAGTTTATTATTGATAGTAGTGCCGATTTTTTCTTTTTGTACATCAAAAAGAGCAAGAATACTTAAGCCGTAGTTTTGAAAATTATCATATTTTGCTAATGCCATTCCGAGATTTCCAGCTCCGATAATGAATGCTTTTTTTGTTTTTTCAAATCCTAAAGTTTTTTCTATTGCTGTTTTTAATTCTGTTACAATATATCCAACATTATTTTTTCCGGAATTATTGAGATAGCTTATGTCTTTACGGACTTGAGAGTCATCAATTTTTAAAAGAGAGGCAAGTTGTTTGCTTGAAACATATTCAATATTTTTATCTATGTAATCTGTTAATATACAATGATAAAGAGTTAACCTGTTTATTACCTTATCCGAGATTTTTTTATTTACCATTGTTTAGATGCCCTCCGTTTAAATCTTCAGGATGATTTGAATTTGACAACTTGATTTCATAAAATTCATTTTTATCTATATTAACACCCATATTATCAATGTTAATTTTAAATTGCTTTTTCTTATTCTTCATAATGTTATCAATAAAAGATTTAATCATAACTTGATTATATCATAAAATATTAAGAATACTTAATAACTGTACTCGAAAAGTCAATTTTATTTGAATAATAAACTTTATTAATATAAGGTTACAAGTGTAAGGAGTAGTATTATAATGGATAAGCCCAATAATAATTTCGATTCTGCCTTAGGTATTGGTGCGGGTGCATCAACTTATTATTGTATGAAAACTTTTGCTAAAAAACCAATTAATAAATTGATAGCTCAACATTGGGCCAGTTATACTCCTGAAGAAAATGAACTTTTAAGAAAGGGTGTAACTGATGCCTTTGAAAATTCCGGTTTAAAACAAAAAGGTGTAACTCTCATTCATGTTGATAAAATTAATAGAGATGAAATTTTAAAAGATTTTGCTAAAAAAATTGAAGAAATAGTTAATAATTTTGTTAAAAAGTATGTTAAATCCAGAAAAAAAGCTATAAGTTCTGCGGTAGATGAAGGGGAAATAAGTGAAAAGCTTGAAAAAGCTATAAAAATGACATCTAAGGGTAAAAATGCATTTTATCATCCTTTTACAAAGCAAATAATGATTAATACCAAAGAAATGCCTTTTGCAGCTTTTCATGAAATGGGACACGCTATAAATAACAATATGGGTAAATGGACAAACTATTTACACTGGGGTAGATTTGGGTTTGCTCTAATGGCACCTGTTTTTGTAGCGATAGGATTGCTTAAAAATAAAAAGGTGGAAGGCGAAAATTCTCAGGGTATAGGTGATAAGGTCGCAACATTTATAAAGGATAATTGCGGTAAATTGGCGTTTTTAGCTATGATACCAACTCTAGCTGAGGAAGGACTCGCAAGTATTAATGGTGCAAAGCTTGCTAAGAAAGTGTTATCACCTGAGTTATTCAAAAAAGTTTGTAAATCAAACAGTTTTGCTTGGTGCACATATCTTGTTGGTGCAACTATGATTGGTTTAGGTGCAAACTTGGCTGTAAAAGTGCGCGATAAAATTGCACAACCTAAATCTGTTTCTTAAAGTATTCGTAATCTTTCATTATGCGAGCAACAAAATATTTAGCTGAACTTGGTACTCCTGTAGAGCGTTTAACCGCTTCAGGTCCGAGATTGTATGCCGCAACAGCACGTTCAACCGAGCCAAAGGTTTTGTACATATTTTTGTAGTAAGTTATTCCTGCTTTTATGTTTTCATCCAAATTATATGCATTATAGCCCATTCTTTTTGCTGTTGCCGGCATTAATTGGAAAACCCCGACACAACCTGAGCCGCCTCTTGCTTCTTGCCTGAAACCTGATTCGGTTTTGGCTATACTCAGCATAATTGCCGGATCAACTCCCATAGCAACAGCTTGTTTTATTATTGACTGTTTGATACTTTCGGAAGTCGCAGCTTCTGTATTCATTGGAAGAGCAAAAACGAGCAGAATACTAAATATTGTAAATATGCTTTTAAAAAATTTTGATATCATCCACAGTCCTTTCAAATAAACACCACACATCAAATAATTATTAAAATTTAGAACTTGTGTTAATGATAATATAAAAATAAATAAAATGCAAATTTACGAATTGCTATTGCCTAAAGTGTAATATTCAAATCCTGCTTTTGAAAGATTTTTTTTGTCGTAAATACTTCTTCCGTCAAAAATTACAGGACTTTTTATTTTGTTTTTTATTAATTCAAAGTCAGGTTTTCTAAACTCACTCCATTCTGTAATTATAACAAGAGCGTCCGCATTGTCTAACGCAGCATAAGAGGATTTAAAATAATTTATTGTATCCTTAAATATTTCTTTTGCTGTTGCCTGCATCGGATCATATGCATTAATCTTAGCTCCTCTTTTTAAAAGCTCGTTAATTATGGTAATTGACGGAGCCTCTCTCATATCATTTGTATTCGGTTTAAAGGTTAACCCCCATACAGCAAATGTTTTGTCTTTAATGTCACCGTTATATCTGTTTAGTATTTTGTCTACAAAAAGATATCTTTGTTGGGTGTTGGTTTTTTCTGCGGCATCCATTATGGAACAATCGCAGCCGTAATCTTTTGCAGTTTTAATTAAAGCTTTAATATCTTTAGGGAAACAACTCCCGCCAAATCCTATACCGTGATACAGAAAATGTGAACCTATTCTTTTATCAGCACTCATACCTTCTCTGACTTTTGCCATATCAGCTCCGGTTTTTTCACAAATATTTGCGATTTCATTAATAAAGGATATTTTTACCGCAAGGAAAACATTTGAAGCATATTTAACCATCTCTGCGGATTTTGTATCCATTGTGATAATCGGATGCATATTTAGTACAAACGGATTGTATAAGCTTTTTACTATTTCAAGTGCTTTCGGAGAATCAGAACCGATTATAACTCTGTCAGGTTTTAGAAAGTCTTCTACTGCTGCTCCTTGTTTTAAAAATTCAGGATTTGATACAATATCAAAATCGTAGTTCGTATTTTGTCTTATAATTTCAGCTATTTTGCTTGCAGTGCCTATCGGAACAGTGGATTTATTAACTATTACTTTGTACGAGTTTATGGCTTTACCTATGTCTTCAGCAACTTTATACACATACTGTAAATCGGCAGCCCCATTAATATCCTGTGGAGTGCCTACCGTTATAAAACAAACTTCGGAGTTTTTTACAGCATTGTTTATGTCTTCGGTAAAACTTAATCTGTTTTGTGAAATATTTGATTTTATTAATTCTTCAAGCCCCGGTTCATATATTGGAGTAACCCCCTGTCTTAAAGATTTGATTTTTTCACTGTTATTGTCAACACATATAACTGTATTCCCCATTTCAGAAAAACATGCCCCTGCTACTAATCCTACATATCCTGTTCCTATAACGCAAATACGCATTACTTATTCTCCTCTAATTTTTTAGAAAAATATTCAATAGTTTGTTTTAATCCGTTTTCAATATCTATTTCAGGCTGCCAATCCAAATGTTTCTTTGCAAGTTCTATATCCGGTTTTCTCCTGACAGGATCATCCTCCGGCAGAGGTTTATAAATTATTTCGGATTTTGAATTCGTCATTTTTATTATTAAATTTGCAAGTTCTAAAACAGTTCTTTCGGAAGGGTTTCCCAGGTTTACTGGACCGGTGAATTGTTTGGAGTTATTCATCATTTTTATAAGTCCGGCAACCAAATCGGATACATAACAAAAAGAACGAGTTTGAGTACCGGCACCATATATGGTAATATCTTCATTTTTTAAGGCTTGTATAATAAAGTTAGAAATAACCCTACCGTCATTTAATGCCATATTTGGTCCATAGGTATTAAAGATTCTTACGATTTTGGTGTCGATATTATATTGCCTGTGATAATCCATCATAAGAGTTTCGGCGCAACGTTTACCTTCATCGTAACAGCTTCTTATTCCTACGGGATTTACATTCCCCCAATAGGTTTCTTTCTGCGGATGGATTGAAGGATCCCCGTAAACTTCACTGGTTGATGCTTGGAGTATTGTTGCGTTATTTTTCTTTGCAAGCTCAAGCATATTTATAATCCCAAAAACCGATGTTTTTGTTGTCTTAACCGGATCATACTGGTAATGCGGCGGACTTGCAGGGCAGGCGAGATTATAAATCTGTTCAACTTCAGCAGTATATTTTTCTGTAATATCGTGTGTTACAAGCTCAAAATTTTTGTTATTAAGAAGCGGGGTTATATTTTCTTTTGTTCCTGTAAAAAAATTGTCAAGGCAAATTACAAAATTATTGTCATCTAAAAGCTTTTTGCATAAATGACTTCCTATAAACCCAGCTCCGCCTGTTACAAGTATTCTTTTCATAAAACTCACCATACTGCATGTATAAAACATTACTATAATATCACAAATCGTTCAAAATACAAAAATACAAAAAATATAATGTTATGTAAATAGGATTACATAATATTATATTTGTTATCATAACATATGCTCCATAAGGAGTGGATACAAATTTTACTGATATTCAAGTTTAGTTTATAAGTTTGCACATCGTTCAAATTTCAGATAAAATGATATTATGTTTAAGTATTATCAAAAATATGTTCCATATTTATTTTTGCTGCCTGCAGCTGTAATTTTGCTGATATTCTTTTTTATTCCGTTTTTTCAAACAGTATATTTGAGCTTTTTTGATTATTCTTCAAGTATATACAGTCCGGATTTAGTGGGGGTAAGTAATTATATAAAACTGTTTCATAGTCCTGTATTTTATAAGGTATTGTTGAATACTTTTTTATATTTGTTTTTAGCAGTGCCGTTTTTGGTAATATTTCCATTGTTTATAGCTATTTTGATTAACCAAAAAATCAGAGGAGTAACTCTGTATAAAATTCTGATATATTTACCGGTTATTGTGTCTATTGTTGTAGCTGCAATAGCTTTTAAATGGTTATATGCCGATCAGGGAATTCTAAATTTTATAGTTACAAAATGCGGTTTTGCACCTGTCGGATGGCTGACAGATCCAAAATGGGCATTATTATCCGTAGTAATCGTTACCATTTGGAAGGGTGTCGGTTATTATATGATTATTTATCTTGCTGCATTAATGAGTGTCCCAAAGGAATTGTATGAAGCATGCGATATTGACGGGGCAAATTTTTGGACAAAGCATTTGACGGTTACAGTACCTCATGTAATGCCTACTATTGCTCTTGTGACTACAATCAGTGCAATTTCTGCAATGAAAGTATTTGCGGAAATATATGTTATGACTAAAGGCGGGCCTTTAAATTCAAGTAAAACGATTGTATATTATATTTATGAAAGAGCTTTTGAAAATTTGGATTTAGGATATGCTTCAGCTATGGCAGTTGTTTTACTCGTAATCGTTATGATATTTTCTTTAATTAATATTTTCTGTTTTGAAAGGAACAAGTATCAGTTATGAAAAAAATTATTGAAAAATTCAGTATTCATTTTGTATTAATTTTCGTATCGTTACTTTCGATATTTCCTTTCATATGGTTAATTTCGACATCTTTAAAAGGTAATGCAGAAAATATTTTTGCATATCCGCCTACAATTATTCCAAAAGATTTTACTTGGGCAAATTACACGGGAGTTTGGGATAAGGTTGATTTTATCGGTTATTTTATGAATAGTATGATTGTTGCAGGAGGAACAGTTGTTCTTAATTTGATACTTTCGGCAATGGCTGGCTATCCTCTTGCTAGAATGGAGTTTAAAGGAAAAAAGGTGGCTTTTTTCTCTACTCTAGCTACAATTATGATTCCATTTCAGGCAATAATGCTTCCGGTGTATTTGATTACGTTAAAATTACATTTAGTCGACAGTGTAAATAATTTCGCCGGATTTTTAGGTTTAATAATGCCATTTGCAGTATCTGCATTCGGAATTTTTCTTATGCGGCAGGCTTTTCTTGGCATACCAAAGGAAATGGAAGAAGCTGCGATTGTCGACGGTTGCAATGTTTGGCAGTTGTTTTGGAAAATTTTGTTGCCGATGGTGAAACCTTCACTTGCTGTACTCGCAATTTTTACCTTTATAGGTTCTTGGGGTGAATTTTTGTGGCCTAGTATTGTTCTAACCAAAGAAAGCATGTATACTTTGCCGGTTGGTGTAAACAACTTGCAGGGCATGTTTAGTTCAAATTGGAGGTTTATTGCAGCCGGTTCAATTCTTTCTACTATACCTATTTTAATATTCTTTTTGTGTATGCAGAGATATTTTATTTCAGGTGAAAATGAAGGAGCTGTGAAAGGATAAATTGAAAATTTTATAATAAATTCTGTGTTAGAAATTCAAGAGAGGGTAATTACTTATTTTTTATCTTCAAGTTCTTTTAGCGTGTCATCTTCAAGATTATTTTCATCTCTGAAGATTGACTTAGCGGTACAGGTTTGGAAATTCTTAATCATAGCTTCATCAAGTTCTTCAGAATCTACAACTTTACCGTTTACATAAGTCAGACCTGATATAGAAGAATTTTCACCTCTGTCAAATTGTTCCTTCATAAAGGTTCTGCCTTCGTCATCTCGTAGTATACTGCGTGTAACATCATTCATTACGTCAAATACATATCGGGTTTGATTGGTATCTCCGTTCTTATCCATAATAAGAGTGTTTGCTTTATGTAATTCAACGAGTGATTCTTTATAATATTTTAAATGGTTTAACAGAACAGCAAGGTTATAATGTGCTTCGTAATTCAACGGAGCAAGCTCAATGGCTTTACAGTATGTTAAACCTGCCAAGTTATAATCTCCGTTTAAATGGTATGCCAAAGCCAAATTGTATCTTGCATCGTAATCGTTTTTTAGAATTTTTACAGCTTCCTGAAAAGCTTTTATTGCTTGTAACAGATATATTTGGCGTTCTCTATAATTGTTATCCAAGTATGTTGATTTTTGTCTGTAGGCTACCCCTTTGTTATAGTACGCAAGCCCGATATTTGTCTTATAGCTGCGCATATTATTAAATACAAAAGGTATATATACGAGTTTTCTTCTTATGCCTATTATCTTGTCATATTGCTCGATTGCACCGTCAAAATCACCGAGTTTTTCTGCTGAAATAATACCGTAATTCATTCTTGCTATTACATAATTTTTATTATGTTTGATTGCATTTGAGTATGCATCAATCGCAGAATAATAATCTTCATAGGCAACGTAAATATTCCCTAAATTAAACCATGCACCATAATGCTCAGGGTATAATGTAAGTCCGGTTTTATATAAATCTATGGACTTTTGGAATTTTGCTTTTCTTAAATATTTGTCGCCTTGTGCAACATAGTACATGCCACGCACTTTATTTACCTGCTTTACATACCATTGCGGATAAATAAATATTGAAGCGATGAAAGCGACAATCAATAAAAATTTAAAAAGTCTTCTTAATACAATCTTCAGCATTACTGTACTCCGATAATTATTATATTAGCTTTTTTGTTATCTTGCAATAGTTTATAAGTAGTAAATACTTTTGTTGTTTTTATGAACTTTTGTTAAGTATTTTTATTGATTACGCAATTTCGGATAATAAAAATTTTTTATATAAGTAAGGTAGGTTAGTAGAAAATTTAATTTGGAGGTTAATGGTTATGACAATAGGTGTTGATCCGTTATATGGTTACGGCTCTGGTGCAGCGGCAGCTTCATCCATGTGTGCCAGCAATCCTATAATGGCTTTAAGTCAGGATGCAAGTACAATGGCACAGCCGATGTTAGATGCGTATGCAGCTCAAATTGCTGCGGCAGAACAGCAAAGTAGTATTTTTGGTGGTGATTATATGACTGATGGCAGTATTAATCCTGCTACACTTGATGCTACAAGTGCTTACAGACAAATGCGAGAGTTACAAGAAGAACAGATGAATTACAATATGCGTCAGGCAGAACAATACAGGCTAAATCAGGCTCAGGTTAGTGCTCAATATAATAATATGAATTTTGCAGCTCAAGCCTTGCAGACAAAAATCTTAGAAGATGAACAGGCTCAAATATATCCTGCTTTAATGGCATTTGTTGAAGCTTATAAGACAGCATGTGATCCTGATGGAACAATGGATGAAAAAACTTTATTAGCAAGTGCTTGTGCAGAATATCAAAAAATTACAGGTAATAATTTATTAGCAGATATTAAAGCTAATTCAAGCGGTTCGTTTATGAATGGATTTATTCGTTCTGCAACCTTTGGATTATTCGGACAGAAACAGTCTGCTGACGAAACTATAGCTCAAATTACAGGTCAAGAAGTTTCTGAATCTTCACAAAATTGGAAAAAGGTAGGTAAAGTTTCAGGTAAAACAGCTTCATGTGCAGCAATCGGAGCCGGAATCGGAGCTTGCTTCGGCGGTATAGGTGCAGGCCCTGGAGCTGTTGCCGGTGCAGTTGTAGGTTTCGTATGGGGCTTATTTGATTAAATTTAATATATTTCTCAGTTAGTGTGTTTAATGTGTGCATTAAGGGGTCGACTTCGGTGAGGTCGGCCTCTTTTTTATAAAAAAATCCTTTCCGTTTTTGTTTTGGAGGAGAACGGAAAGGTTAACCAGTAAAAGAGACATCACCGACATTATTGTCTGTTTTATAAAAAAGTCAAATATTCATTTGCAAAATGTTTATGTAAATTTTGAAATTTTTGTTATTTATTTTATAATATCATTATGAAGAAATTTATAATAAGTTTAATATTAGCTGCAACAATATTTTCAATGCCTGTATATTCTGAAAGTTCAGAAAAAGATATGGAGATAAATTCTTTGTATGCAGCAAATAAATTAGAGGAAGCATTTAATCTTCTCGTTTCAATTCCGCAAGAGGAAAGAACCGCTCAGCAATTACTTTTAATGGGTAATATAATGCTTGATTACGGCAGAAACGAGGATGCGGAATTTATGTTTAATTCGGCATTATCTGTTGATCCTAAATTTTATAAAGCTCATTATAATTTGGGTAATATTCATTTGGCAAATAATCAGCCATTTTTGGCTATTGAAAATTATAAGCTTGCGTTAAAATATAATAAAGAGTTCGCTCCGGCATATTATAATATGGGTTGTGCGTACTTAAAAGTTGACCAGCCAAGGAAGGCTAAAAATGCTTTCCATGACGCAATTTTCTTTAAGCCGAATATCCCAGAATATTATTACAACCTTGCATATGCCTACAAACTGCTTGGTAAAGAAAAAGATGCAAAGACTTTTTTAGGATATTACAATAAGTTGATTAACAATTATTAGGGTACAGGCATGGATTTTTATAAAGGTATAATTTTTGATTTTAACGGTACTCTTTTCTTTGATTCGAAAATGCATCTTGAAGCTTGGCGTGATTTTTCCGCAAAAATAAGAGGTATTCCTTTTACTGACGAAGAAATGAGAAAGCATATGTTCGGACGTACTAATAAGGATATTATAGAATATGCTTTAGGTGAAACTCCTACAGATGAGTTTGTTGAAGTTTTAGCAGCTGAAAAAGAAGGTTTGTATCGTGATAATTGCAGGAAAATGGGAGAGGAATGTAAGCTTGCTCCTTATGCAGTTGAATTTCTTGATTACCTGAAGGAGCATAATATTCCAAGAACTATTGCCACTATGTCTGATAAAAACAATGTTGATTTTTTTATTGAACATTTCCATCTTGAAAAATGGTTTGATGTTGATAAAATTGTTTATGATAACGGTGAAATTGCAGGAAAACCCGAACCTGACATCTATTTGATGGCCGCAAAAAATTTAGGTTTATCACCTGAAGAATGTGTAGTTGTTGAAGATGCGGTTTCAGGTATTGAGTCTGCACAAAGAGCAGGTATCGGTAAAATTGTAGCGAT
>Ga0247611_10009234_pt1 | contig 11916 bp, 13 predicted proteins | sample 177DNAGHGhighgp2_FD_192422 | JGI IMG/M metagenome (GOLD analysis project Ga0247611, IMG submission 192422) | Sheep rumen microbial communities from Palmerston North, Manawatu-Wanganui, New Zealand - 1770 DNA GHGhigh gp2 | ecosystem: Host-associated > Mammals > Digestive system > Stomach > Rumen... | reverse complement strand
GGCTAATTCCTTTGTGGCGGTTACGAGGCGTTGCGAGGCGGCGTATTCTGCTGAATCGCCGTATTCGTCTACCACAGTCACGTTGGTCTTGGACATATCAAAATACATTCCGTCGCAGTCGAACCACCAGAACTTGCCACGCACAGGGTCGTGGACCATCTTGTTATGGTAGTCGCCGACGTGTGGGTCGTAGTTGCTTCTAGTTATATTTCTCATTTTGCTCCTTTCCTAAATATCCTTGAAGAAATCTTCTACATTGTTTAAGTCTTTCTCTACGCCTTGGACATAGCACGCCCCACCTCCGTAATGTCCGTCCAAGCTGGCACATTTGGCTGTCCTGCTCTGGTCATCGGCAATCGCCCATCCCCCGCAGATGACCACCATTGCCGCACCAACGAGGGCCAGGAGAATTCCCCACCCCACAATCTTAGTCGACTTCTTGATAATTATCCCCCCGAGGATTAACGCTAATAGTCCTAATGCTGTAAGATATAACATTTTATTCTCCTTTTATTAGTTACCCTCCAACGCTGCTATCCGAGCCTCTAGGGCCGATATAGCGTCGGTTACTGCTTTTTGGCTCATTATAACACTATTAGACTGGCCAGTTGTTTGGACAATTCTACTTTCTAGCAAGAAACTGCCGGTGTATGTGCTAGATGTTGCACCACTAGCTTTTGTGGTTTTGTAAGCTGTATAGGTGTTCTGTGCCCCTGCAGAGTAAATAGTTATGATGTCGGTATAATAATTGTAATCCGAGTTAGCAATAATGAATGTCTGCTCGGAGGTACTGTTAATCGAAGTCGATGTAAACACCTTAACCCCTTGTTTCGCCCAGTACATGCCAGCGGGCAAACGCCACAATGCTACTCCAGTAGGGTTTGCATCTGGGTAATCATAGTCGGCTGACGTCAGTTCTACTGCCCCACCACCGCCACCTCCAGGAGTCAAGCTATCAAGTTTAGTCTTATCGGCCGCACTCATCACGCCAGCAGTTGTAGTCGTCGATGCCGGGAGGACCACGTTTTGAATTCCTTCGGTATAGGTCGAACCGTCCTCGTTGCTAGTGTTCTTGGAGAAGGTCAGCGTGAGGTCTGTGTTCGTGGTGGCCACAGTTTGGCTAGGGACATAGACGCCTTTATTCTTCATCACTTTGCGGTCTTCGGTGCTCATCAAACCGTTCTCGGTTGTGGTGGCTCGAGAATACGAAGTTGCTGTGGCACTGATTACGTTATTCTGAATCGTAATACCTTCGCCGGCAGTCAGAGAATCTTGCTTTGTGGCTACGGCCGAGAGAGCGTCGTTGGCTGTTTGCTGGGCCGCAGTAGCGTTCTCCTTAGCTTCTACGGCTAACTCGTTAGCATCGTCAACCAGGTCACTGACATGGGCTACTTCGCCCCCGATAGTTTCAATGTCGCCCGCCATTGTGCCTTGGGCCTCCTCAAGGTCGTTTATCTGAGTCGTATGATTGGTCACGAGCAGGGTCACGTCACGCAAGTCGTCTGCTGAGGCGACGGTTGTCGGGTCAATGGCAACAGTATAGTTCCCGCCATCAGCAGTCACCAGAATTCCTTCTCCTGCTGTGAGTGATGAGAATGGGGCGGCTGTGAGAGCGATAGACACCATGTTACCTTCTGGGTCATATACATACCCAGCGTGATTTTTTACGTCATAAACCACTGTGCTCTTGTAGTGGATAGCAGCGTCGGTGGGGTCGAAGTCCTCAATGAACTTCGGGCGAGAGCCGAATGGGATTTCACTCCGGTCATCGCTAATATAATATACAGAGTCATCCTCTTCCACGAAAATGAAACTGTTTCTGTAATACCTACCTTCTTCGAGAGTAGGGACTACAAACGCACAAAGACGAACATTAGATTTCGCCTCGTTGCATGGGTCACAGATGTCGCAGAATTTTACAACACCTTTTCTTTTTGGCCCGTCCGTTTTGGGTTGATTGCAGTTGCAAGTCATTTTACTCCTTTCGTTAATACAGCTTCCTTAATCTCTTGGACATTACCCATAATGGTTTTAATATCCGATTTGACTTCGGCCAGTTCCCTGGCGTGGTTCTCTTGGTTGCTTTCTAAGATAGCAATTCGGACTCTCTCGTCCTCTCGGTAATGGTTCAGCTCGTCTCTGGTGGCTTCGACTAAATGTTTGTATTCATTTATCTCCTCCTCCATCTTGGCTACCTTAGTTTTAACAACGACAAAAGCGGAAGTGATGGAAATAATCAGAGTAACTATTGATAGTATAAACGATAAGTTAATGTCAAAATTCATTTATTTCCCTTCCTCTCTGCCGGCTATGATGATAGTAGGCAGGTTTAGAAGCCCCACCCCATTACGGGGTGGGGACTTAACTAATCGCCGTTCTCTTCTTGGGCAGTAGCCTGGCACTCCACATCGAAGGCAATAATGAAGACTTCTCGTGGGAACAAGAGGTCGTTGAAGCCTAGGAAGGAAGCCTGCAAGCTCTCGTACTTGTTGTCACAAGTTGCTGGGAAGCGGGTCGGGTCCATCAAAGGAGTCACACCGGTGTAGAAGGCACGACGTGAAGTAATCACGACGTAATACTTCGTACCATCAGCAGACAAGAACGGGTTGAAGGAACCAGCCTTGCTGCCTGGGGTAATAGCACCAGTAGTGGTGTTGACGGTTGGGTTATAGAACCAGATATTGTCTGGGGCGATGTAAACGGTTTCACCGAATAGTTTGCCACCGAGAACACCCATTGGTTTCCAGCCACCTTGAACTAGAGCAACGTTAGTGGTTGTAGCACCAGCGTTAGCGTTAGCCGTGGTAGCAGCACCGAATTGAGTGTAGATAGCAGCACCTGGGGCAACCATATCGCTCTCGAAGTAGCGGTGAGCGAGGATACCGTAATCAGCCATGCCGAAGACAGTCTTCATATAGGCGATTACCTGGCTCAATACTTCGTAGCCATTAGCGACCGCAGAACCAGCGTAGTAGTAGTGGGTCGGGAAGCACTCAGCATCGGTTGGGATGAGGGTCTGAGTAGCTTGGGCAGCGGTGAGAGCTTGGCACATAAATGCGTTCCAGGCAAAGATACCTTGAACCTGTGTGTTAGCTTCAACGCTTTCACGGAACCGCTCGTCGAGGGTTTCGTAGGTGAGACGTTCAGTCTCGACGCACCAAGAAGCACCGACACGATAAAGTTTATCGAAGCGGATTTCCTTTGAACGCCAGGAAGGGACGGTCGAGATACAACCAGGTGTACACTCGAGGTCCAACTGTGGCGGACAAGTTTGGTCCTGCTTATAGGTTACGTCTGATACGTTTACGAAATCAAACGGGCTCTGAGGGTTCTTGTAGCGAACAATCAAAGACTGACCCACTTTGAGGTCACCGACTAATTCCATTGGTTTTACTTCTGGGTTAAACCAGTTGATACCTGCGAAGGTAGCAAATTTGTCCTCGAGAATCGCACTTGAATACTTCACTTGAAGTAGAGGAATGTGGTCATCAGGACTAAGAGGTTGTGTTCCAACCGTTTTGGTGTAATCACAAACAGCCATATTATTCTCCATTAGATTAAAATTTCAGTTTAACCTTTGGGAGACTTACGCTAGAACAGAGCTTATTTGCCGTTGCGAGTTTTGTCTTGAAGGAACTTTACGGCTTCTTCATACTGTGGATGTCCAGGGCGACCATAACGAATTTGCTGATTGTGCCACATAATAATGTTAGCGGCAGCATCGTCGTCCATAGTTTGCACCCGGTCCACCTGAGCAACTTCTGGCTGGGTAGAGGGCTGGGGAATTTGTCCGGCCTTAGGTTCGTTGGCCTTAATCGTCTTCTCTGCCGTGAGGAGCGTCTGCTTGTATTTAGCGTAGCTCATCACGCTTTTCAAGTTGATTTGGCCATCAGAACTGATTGGCTTGAATCCGTCAGCAATCATATCCTTGTAGAAAGTTGCATCCGTCGTAACGTCAGGATACTGTTGCTTCACGAAAAGCGAAACATTGGCAATATCCATATCGCTCAGTTGGTGCGTAGATGTTTGCTGCGGTTCTGGTTTCTGTTCGGGTTTCTGCTCTGGGGCTTGACCCGCTGCTTCTTTCACCTGGTCTGCAACCGAAGGCTGTGTCTGAGGTTTCTGGTTCAGAACTTCAGCAACCGATTGAGGCTCCGAGTTGCCACGCAATTTCATATTGCGTTTGGCTAGTTCCGTAACAGCGGCTGCGAGGTCGTCTGTTTTGATGTTTTGGTTATCCAGAAACTTCTGGATTTCCGGGTCGAAACTATTGCCGGTTCCTCCTGCTCCTGGGTCCGTCGTCTGCGTTGCTCCCTTCGCCGCATCAGCCGCCGCTGGTGCAGGGTTGGTGCCATTCGCAACGTCACCTTGCGGGGCTGGCGTTGGGTCCGGCTGAGTCGCTTGGACATTCGCACTTGCGTTTTGGTCCATCTCTGTTCTCCTATTAAGGTTAGCGTAGAGTTATGACTCTACATTTTCATTATAACATAAAAAACTTAAAGTCAATTCAATCTTTTAATTTCCCCTTCGATAGCAGGTTTATAGTCCTTGTTGTCGAGGAGCATCTTGAGATTTGCCAGATTCTCTTTGATTGATTCGCAGTGTTTGGCTGCGAGCATTGGGTTATTCTCGGCTATCCCGACCTCCATAGATTGGAGGTCAGAGAGAGCGTCGGCGAGGTAATAACGGGCCGTTTCCACCCCGCCGAATTTTTGAACTAAGGCTTTTTGAATTTCTTTTCTGTCGATAGGTTTTAGTTCCATTAAATCAAGCCTCCCATCGGATTGGCGGTGTTAGCTTCGAGTCCGGCAGTATAGTTATCAACTCCGGTGTCTACCATCGGGGCGTTTTGTCGAGCCATATCGTAGCCCGACATTGTTGGGTCCATAGGAACGTTGGCTTGTCCTGTCGGGCCGATGGCACTCTGAGAGGCTGTCATCATCTGGTCTACATCTTGTGGGGCGAGTTGGTCTGTCATAGCCTGGTCCACGATAGGTGGTTCAGGAGAGTTCTGCTGGACTAACTGTTGTAGTTGCTGCACGAGTTCAGGAGTGAGGGCAGCCTGGTCAACAAATGACTCAGCTTGTCGTCTGTTCACCACGCCCTGGGTGATAATAGGAACAAGTGTAGCGATTAGATTCTCCTTGTTGATTGTTCCATCTGGTAAGCCAATCATAGCTTGGAGAACCATCAGAGCGTTACGAGACTGTTCTTGCTGCTGAATCTTAATCTGGGATTTGAGCTTGGCCCGAATGATTGAGCGGCCGAGCATATCCTTCTTGGACACAGTGGAAACTGAGCCGTCGTTGGTGAAGGTAAACTCGTCTTCCTCGCCGAAGATAATATACATCGCAAACATCTTTTGGATTAGTTCGGATACACCGTCTTCGATGTTGGCTAACGGGTTGTTCATACGCTGAGAGATGATACCGGACATCGAGGAAACTTCGGCGGCCGTGGCACGGTTGCCTATCATCTGGGAGAGTTCGTACTGGTCAGTTGCACCAAGCATCCTCTTGATTCTCTGCTCCCGACGTTCAATGGCCGAGATGACAGCAGACATATCGTGGGACTTGTTCATCACCTGCAAGGTGTTCATTGTGCCTTCAATAATCTGGCCAGCCATCTGAGATAGCATCGCTGCCTGCTCTGCATCGTAGGAGGTCCCAAGAAAAGTGATTGGGGCCATAATTGAGAAGTTGTGGTTCATCACCGATTCCATAGAGCAGATGTCGTCGAAGTCATCAAGACAGTAGAACAGAGGGGAAGTCGGATAGGTCTCGTTTGGCAATCTCAAGAATGGGATTGTCACCATTGGGGAGTCAATTTCTACGGTGATAGGAACCTCTTTTGTATCGCCCTTGGTGGTCCGATTGGATATGTTGATTGTCTTGCGAAATGGGTGCTCCTTGGCGTAGACCAAGAACCTGCGGTTGACGACGATGCCGTAAACGTCAGAGATTGTGTCCCAGATGTATGCTACCTCGATGTCATCACCTTTATAACCTGGCTTGTCAGGAGAAGTTGGCTCACCTTTGTCGTCCACAGATTTAGAAGTATTGAACTTTGCTGTGGAGTAAATGGTCTTGAAAGTATCTAGGTCCTCTCTCAGCTCGTCCTCCCACTCATTGAAGTCACCAGTAAGTTCCATCATATACTGGTCCACATCGTTCATCGTGGTAAGGATATAGCAATCATTCTGCTTCTTGAGGTAGTCTTTGAGTGTGCCCCAGTGGGTAATCTCAGTATACCCCTCATATCTTTTGCAGTTGGTCTTGAGGGCTCGTGGGTCCTCGAGAGTATTCCAGGCATCAATTAAAGAGACTTTGAATCTTCCGTCTTTGATTGGATTGAGGTAAAGAACCCCTTGCCCCTGAAGAACCATATTACGAGTGACCTGGCCCATAAGGGAATTGACCTTATTATCGTCGTGGAAGAACTGGGCTAGGGCCGAGAGACGGTCCACGAGTTCAGAATCTTTCACCATATATTTATCGGCTGGCTCGTATTCAAACTGGTCAGCCCCACCCATAGCCATTGAAACAAAAGTTTCCACCGCATTAAATACGGTGTCGTTGGTGGCGTCGGGGATAGAATTGCAGATTGCTTCTGCGGCTCTGATTGTTTCTGCGTTTGCAGAGGAGTTGGCAATCACCTGCTTAAACATAACAGCATTTTCCTTGTAGGTATTCCTGGAAGGAATCTGTTTGTATGCTTGGACTGCACGTTCACAGAACCTGCGGAGGGAGAACCTGGCCTCCGTAGCTTCCTTAACGTAGTCAATCAGGTAATTATACTTCTCGGTTTTCTTAATCCGTGGCATAATGTTCCTTTTCTTAAATTAAAACTGGTATCGTGTACCTAATTTTATTTTATCATACGTTGCGTGTTCTGCTTATCATAATATCCCTTAAAGCGACGCATATCCAAAGCAAGGCAGAGGACCCAACGAGCAGCAATTGTATCGTCGTGATATGGCTGACCGTTCTCGTCTGTGCCTGTGGCCTCTACTCTCCACGAGCCACCAGGGAGCTGACGCCAGGAGAAGTGCTGTGCTTCCTCGAGGAATAACATATCGTGGGGCTTATAAAGTCCGTTGTTGAGGAGAAAACGTAGGCGGCGAAGGGCTTCATTCTTCGTAGCCTGGGTAGTTCTGACCCCATACTTAACGCCTCTGGTCTCTGGGTCAATATAGATGCGGTGATAATTGGAAGCCAGAAGAAACTCAATAACCGCCTGGCCCATATTCCGTTCGACTACTATCTGAGCATTGTTATAATACCGAGCATAATTCACGAGGGTATCGGCGAGCTCTTCGGCCTCGAGATAATCGGCGGAGAAGCAGACTTCCTCCATTGTGTTCATATCCAAGATAACCCAGGCTGAACGGTCACCAGCGTAATCTCCCTCTGACGGGTCACAGCCTAGAATGTATCTATGCCCTGGCATCGGAGGCTGCCACATCCTAACAGCGGATTTGTTTGTCGGTTGGATGACAATCTTGGGGCGTTTTGTTCTCGGGTCTATCTGGGAATACTGGTCAACAAAGGTAAACTTCTCTTCCTGGTTCTTAGTAAGCCAGTAGTTAATAACCTTAGCAGGAAGGGCTGGGCGGCCGGTAACCTCGAACGATTCCTGGGGTTCAGACGGATATTCCTGAAACATAAAGTCCTGGTCCCCCTTGGCTTCCACCTCGAGAACGTGGTCATACCACTCTAATTTTCTAGTCCAAGACTCAACAGGATAACCTGCCTGCTCAAAGATGTCCATCAGCTTCATATCATATTCGGTCGGCTTATAGAGGTCGAGGTCATAGAAGCGGGAACCAGGTTTGATGTCCATCTCATATTCCTTGAGGAGATGCCAGGGGAGAAAGAGGTGTTCCATCCTAGAGGTAGACTTCTCGGCCTGTTTCACCGTGTCGTAGAACCAGTTCATACCGTTGGCGGTAGAAACGTAGATGGTCATCACCATACCAGTCTTCGGTTGGGTGGCGAGAACACCACGTTCAAGGGAGTTCACATTGGGGTAGAAGGCATACTCATCAAGGATGACAACGTGCTGGGTGCCGGAACGCCCAGCGGCAGGAGAACCTGCCCCACCAATCTTGATGTTGCAGTTCATATTGTGTCCCAAGAAATCCCCAACCTTGATGTATGGAACAGGGGTGATGGTCGGATACATATCAGGTAATAGTTGGGGGTGGGTGCCTTCGGCCAAGGGTTGCCACTTCTCGTTGAAGAACTGGGAAGCTAACTGTTCATCTGGGAAGAGGTGAGTGATATTTAAGTTCTGCTTGCGGTCCACGATGTATTGTTCGAGGGCAGCTAACACAACCGAAATACCCATCTGGCGAGACTTGTGGATTACCAGGATAACTGGCTCTGGGATAGGGGCGAAGGCCTTTGAGAGAATCAGCTCGGCCACCTTCTCTTGAGCCTCGTTCAAAACGAAGGGGACGGCGTGTCCCTGTTTGTTGATAATCAACTTCCCTTCGGCACACCACCTCTTGAAATCCAGAAGAACCGCTCTAAGCGTTTCTGGGGGCATTTTCTTCCAGTGGGTGTAGAGCGGTTTAATTACTTTTTTCTTCTGGGCTTTATTCACTAAGCCTCCGGTGTCGACATTAGTTCGATAATGTTGTCTAGCCTACCGATGACTTGCTCTAGTAGAGTAGCTAGAGTGTTCATATTCGCCTCTACCTGGTCGACGTGGGAGTCAATAGTTTGAAGACGAGAGTTGGTCGTCCCGACGAGAGACTCCAACTGGTCGGTGTTAGCATTGATGGCTTCGGATTGTTTCTCCGAATTGTAAGCAGCCTTGTAATCGTCCAATTCTCGGCGACCACGAGTTGCGTGTGGATAATCTTTGGGGTCTGTTAAATCTGCCATTTATTTTTCCTCCTTAACTATTTTTTCTTTTCTTTTTTGGGTCTTAGACTTCTTGAGTTTTTCAACCTTAGCTTCTATCTCTGATTCAGAGTAACCTTCGTCAGAAGATAAATCCTCTGGCTCGAATTTCTTCTCTGGCTCTGGGGCTGGAGCTGGGGCTGGTTCAGGGGTGGTTGGGGTAGGAATTACCCTACGGTTTAAGTCTTGCTGTTTACGCAGAGACTCCCTTTGTAGTACCATCGCCACTTGTTCTTGAAGCGGCTGGATGGCTCGGAGGAAAGCAACGGCTTCCTGCGAGGTGGTGATACGCAGACGATTCAACATCGTAATCTGCGTCATCGTATTGGTTTGGTTACGATATACTGGCATATTTTCTCCTTTCTATCCTATGCTCATTATCGGTTTATAGGGGTTCAAATCTATCTTAACTTTGCACTTCTGCTTAACTATATTATATCTCGTCTTCGTGCAGAGAACATTAAAGTCCTTCTTATTAGACTGGGTAATGGTTGAGTCTGAACCGGAACACTGGAGCTGAACCATACAGTGGAAGTCGATTGATTTACCACAGGGTTTAGCGAATCCAGCATATTGCCCCACCGCTGGCTTTAAGTGGTTCACGAACACCAGGGCCGTCTTCTTTCCCATAATGTGGGAGTTGAGACCACGGAGCCACTTGGACATAATCTTGGCTCGCTGAACGTTCGTGGACATAGACAAAGTATTATCATCATCTCTCTCTGCCTGGGTATCGGTGGCCCCGATGGAGTCTACGACAATCAGGTCATAGAGGTCCTCGTCGATGGCGTCGTTTACTACCCCCCAGATGTTTTCAAGCAATTGCTCGGCGATAACATCCACCCCGTGTTCCTTGAGCCAGTTATACTCCTTAGTCGAGAGGGCGTTCTCGGTATCAATGTAAAGTGCCTTGATTTCAGGTCGCATACAAATGTCACGCATAAAACGGGACTTACCACAACGAGACATCCCGCAGATTTCGGAGAGGCACCCTCTCGGGAACCCTCCTCCATCTGGGCAGATGATTTCGTCAATCTCCTTATATCCCGTGGAGATGAAGGACTGATTCTGCATCAGTTCATCATACTCCTTAAGTGACATCAAGCCTCGTTGCTTTAAGATGTCATTGAGGGACATTAAGCCTCCTTTTTATCGTCAGCTTTATATTCCTCGGTTGGGAAGGCGATTTCAAAATGCTCGGCCGTTTTCTTCGCCCACTCCTCATTACCGACATAACCCTGAGGGGTTCGCCAGTCTGTTTCGGAGGAGACAATCTTGTCCCAGTTAGGTTTGGTAGTTTCCTTACCATCTACTGTTACTGTTTCCATTTCGGCCGTCTCAACTCTGACCTCTACGAACAGAGCATAAATAAACTCCGCCTGAGGGACAGACCAGAGCTTTCTAAGTTCCAATTTGCCCGTAGTTACGGAGCGAACGTTTTGTGGTTGATTTGGTATAGGGGCGTTATTCATAGCCTTCCTTTCTTTTTAGTTTATACTCCCATTATAGCACAATGAGAATAACAAAAAATGCCCGCTTAACCAGAGGCACTTTTTGCACACTTCCTAAAGAATTTTCAGTGGAGGTGTCCGCACTTCTATTATACCACAAAAAGAGCCGGGGGGACGGCTCTTTTTACAAGAATTCCGTTTCCGGATGGGAACGAAAGACTTAAATGAAAGGCATACTTATAAAGTATGTACTTTAATTATAGCAGAATAAAATCGCAAGTGCAAGGACGAGGCAGACCGAAGGTATGCCGATAAGCACGAATGGGAGGGTTTTATTAACTTTGCTCCTCTGAGCTTCCTTCTGCTCTCGGTGGGCCGAAGGATAGGGAGGGTCCTTATAGATAACTAATAGGTCGCAGAAGAATAAATAAAACGAAATGTAGGCAGGAATCCCGGCCAAGATTGCTAGGGGGTAAACCTTTAGTATCCCTGAAACAATGATGATAGCGAGAGAAATCAGAAACACTGAAAGGTTTACTTTCAGCTCATGCCTGGTCATTGGGGCTGGGTCTGGGTTAATGTTCAGCGACATTTGCCTCCTTCAAGAACTGAGTCACTCTAGGGGAGATATTCAATATCGGAGATTTCGTCCCGTAGAAATCCTCGGTCCACAACTTGTCGTCCATAATAAACACAGGGAACTCATTATCCGCTTGACGGATTGCCCCTGAAGCGTTGCCGATAAGCTCTGGGGCGTCCTCCGGCAAGAACTCGTAAAGCAATTCTCGGGCCGCATCCCAAGGCACATACACTTTAACGTTAGATTGATAAGAAGATTTTCTCGGCCCCCCATTGTCTACACGGTCTACTGTTGTATCTTCAATAAGAGATTTCAGTTCGTCGAACCTTTTGTCGATGTAGTCTACAAGATTCCCGGCCCCCGCCTGTTGCGTCGGGCAAAATCCATCGGGGCTAGAGCAATACGCCAGCATCTTCTCTATAACGGCGTTCATACTCCTCCCGTCGGCCACCTCTTTCAATCGGCCCTCCACCTTATCTGATACTCTAATCATTCCCATATTGGTTTCCTTTCTGATAGCATCTGATAACGCCTGTTATCGTTTGACTATCGGTTAAATGTAATCATCTGTAAACAATGTTATCAAATGTAAGCAGGTTTGTCAACACTTTTTTGCTAACAAACGTAATCATCCGTAATCAAATTGTTATCATCTGTAATCAACAAAAAGTTTCAGATGGGGTCGGACTCCCAGATAAATACCTCACTTCGTTCGGTATTGTCTTTTTACGCACGGGGGGCTCTACCCCTGTTATTGAGCCATTTTTTTAGGCGTGTGTGCGAGGGTCGGGGGTTGCGAAGCAGAGAGCGAGGGCGAAGGGCAGGGCACGAAGGCTGGTCGGGTGTGTTGTGTGTTGGCAGTCGGGCAGTATAATATAATGCAAGAGTGTGGAAAGGTGGGGGGGCGGAAAATATCGGGAGAGTGTGGGGGCGGAAAATATAGTTTGACTTGGGGGTTTGACATATCGGGCGGAGT
>Ga0247611_10009233_pt1 | contig 11916 bp, 6 predicted proteins | sample 177DNAGHGhighgp2_FD_192422 | JGI IMG/M metagenome (GOLD analysis project Ga0247611, IMG submission 192422) | Sheep rumen microbial communities from Palmerston North, Manawatu-Wanganui, New Zealand - 1770 DNA GHGhigh gp2 | ecosystem: Host-associated > Mammals > Digestive system > Stomach > Rumen ... | reverse complement strand
CGTGTGGCAGCGAGAGTTAACCCGTAATTGCCAGCAGCTACGAGTTCTTCAATAGGCACATACGGGGTATTCATCTCGATGGCGCAGCTGAGTACAAAGTGGAGGTTGGCCTCAATCAGCTCGTTGCGTGCTTCGTAGTCACCAGACATAAGGCGACGGCCCAAGGCCTGCTCCTGTTCGACTGTTAATGGTTCATTGTCCTCGATTTGCTCGAGATAGTGGTTAAGGACTTCTGTACGACTCTGGATAATGTGATTCTTTTTACTCATAATGTTGACGTTTTGATTATTATTTCTATTTATTTAGTACACAAAAATCCCGAAATCTAACAAAGACCTCGGGATTATTTCAAAAAACGTCGTTTTTGAGCCTAATTTTATTCTTTCTTTATCTTAAAACCAAGTCGCTGGATAAGTTCAAGGGTTCCTTGTGCCATCTTGATGTCGTACTCCTTTTCAGAATCAGGAAGGTCACTATATGGAACCAAATCAGGGTGCTTTAGATTCTTGTCGTCTCGCTCTGGCCCATATGTCCATCCGTGGTCCATTCTTTCTCTGGCCCAAATATCGTGGCAGTTTTCAGCAATAGCCTCTATTAGTTCTTTGATGTCTCCGTCAAGAGGGAAGTCTGTAACATCAATGGGCTGTGGATCGTATTGGCGCAGACCGCGCTCTATGATTGAAACCATATAATATTGAGAATCCTTCCAAGCTTCTATAAACTGTGTAGGGGTATAGGTCTCTTCTTTTTGCTTTTGTGGATCATATAGAACTATTTGTTCATCAGTGGCCCGCTTAACAAGTACTGCATGATTGGGGATGTCCTGAGCATCAGCCATGCCATAGAGTTTCTCGGCATTGACAACAACAATGACATTGCAATCGTAGAATAGCTCCATGCTAACAACATCAATCGTACAGTCATAGCGGCGAACAACAGACAAATTATATTCTTCCGATAAGCGCCCTATATTATAAAGAGGTGTGCCTTCTTCCTGTAACCACTCTTTTTCTGTTGATAGTTGCATGAGTGAATCCAGGGTTATATCTGGATGATAGCCTTTTAGGATCTCAAATTCACAACGTACCACACAGTCGCCTATGGTCTTGATTCCTTGGTTATATGATTTGTTCTGAGCTGCCAGACGCCACATGGGGACAAAACCCAATGATACAACCTTAGCGGTGTCACTCTCGGATGTACGATTATGCATGCCTTCCTTTTCATTGGGTATGGAGAAAAGGAAATCAAGATGATCTCTTAATTCTTTGGATCTGTCTGCTGCGCGGAGGATAAATTCTGTTTCTTGTGCCGTTGTGTTACCCTCTACATATCTGGCAATCAGTTCGTGTGATATCTTAATTTTTTTCATAATAAACCATTTTTTAATTTTAGATAGCAATCCTCAAAATCATGCATGGCTTTACACCTTAAATTATAGATGACGTTGCAAGTATGACCTAGTTCTTCGGCCAGTTCTTTTGTGTCACAACCTTCATAAAATTGTTTTTTCAGCAAAAGGGATTCCTTTTTAGGCAATAGTTCTAACGCTTGTCTTACTAGTTCAATAGTAGTATTGGTAGCAGTGTCAATGAAATAATCATCTAATTCATTGAACTCAATAACTACATCTTCTTCATAATAACTTTCTCCTTCTTCTTCGTCTTCATCTACTTCCACATAGAGATATTCATCATCAAAGGCTTCATCATCATCCCGAAATTCTGTTGGAATAGGCGTAGACTTGTAGACAAAGAAGTTTAATGGCTCGTCATCAAACTCTTTGATGATTTTATTTGTTTTCTCCTCTTCTCTTCTTTTTTTTTCTTTTGTTTTTGTAATAAGAATATCTTCAATTTCTACCCTAGGCAAACGATATTTTGCGATTGAATTCAGATATGTTTTTAATGAACATTCCTTTCCTTCAGCATTTTTTCCCTCAAATTTGCGTAGAAGATCTTTTCTGATGATATAGTCATACAACTCATTAGCCAGTATGACTCTTAGACTCTCCTTATCCTTATAATTCTCATGATAATGGGCAATGAAATAATCGATGGCATAACTGCACAATTCTAGTATTTCACCTCCCGTTGTCTTGTCAGGATTCAATAAGCGTTCAATAATATTTTGGTCTTTGTCACTCATGGGTGCAAAAATACATAATTTATCCGAAATAGCCAAGAAAGAGTCCGAAATAATGTGGAAAACGACCATAATTGAAGGCTATATGTGGCTTTGAAGCCTGGAATCGATGATTACTTCCAGTCCATCGTGGACGGCTGGTATAACAGTGCGACCATTGTAATGGCGACTATTGCCAATAGTCAGCGCTTCGCATCCAATCATCATTTTGAGCACTTTGCGAATAAACGAAACCGCCATGCTCATCATGTGGTCGAAGTCCTTCGCCGCATATGCTATTAGCCTATCAGGGTCTACCATGAAAACAGCTCTATAAAGACATGCAAGCTCAGAGAAATCCTTTTCAGGCTTGTTGAGACAGCGGCGTTGATAACCCTTTGGGTGCATCAGCGTATAGATGTATATCAATTTCGAGTAGCGGTCTTCGAAGTGTATAACCTCCTCCGAATCATCATCCTTCAGCACTATCACGTCGTAGATGTTGGTACCAGAGATATCCTTGATGTCACGATGACGTACCTCGATGGCCACAGGCTTTGGTGCCCACTCCTTGTCGGCTGCCATATATGAAGCCAGACGCTGCTTCATCTCTTCAACACTCATTTGCTCAATTGCCTCATTAATCTTGCTCATTATCTTACTGTTTTTAAGTTTTACTTCTATTTACTTAGTACAGTAAGAGGGAAAAATCTAACAATCTGCCTAACAATTATTCTGCAAGTTTATCTTTTTTAACTGACATCCATCGAGTTCATGAGTTTTTTCAGAGCTATTTTCTTTTCTTCAGTTTGCTGAATGCTGCTTTTTGTTTTATTCTGCTCTTGTTTTAGTCTTAGACATAATTCAAATTGTTTAAGTGAGTCTTCATATCGGCCGAGTCCTTGATAAATGGTCGCCAATGTGTCAATAACGTCAGAATTGTTTGGATAAGCGGCAGCAGCTTTCTCCGCCCATGGAAGGGCTTCTTCATATTTACCCCATAAATGTAAGTTCCAGGCCACCTCATTGAAAACACATGTAGTTTTTGGATGGTTAGGTCCTAATCTTTCCTCACGAATACCAATGGCTTTTAAATATAAATCATGAGATTGTGAATAGTCGCCCAATTTACTACAATTGTAGCCAATATTGTAATATGAGCAGGCTGTGTCTAGATGGTTTAAAACAAGTACTTTCTCACGTATAGTAAGTGCTTTGTATAAATAATCAGCAGCACTATTGAAATCACCTTTCATAATATAAGCTATTCCAATATTGTCATAAGCCCAAGCAGTTACTGGATCATTATGTCCAAGTACCTTTTCTCGGATAGCAAGAACTTTTTGATAGTATTCAAGAGCTTGGTCGTAATCTCCTTTGGTTTTGAACATTGATGCTAAATTATTATATGACCAAATAGTGTCTGGATGTTCACATCCAAGTACTTCCTCACGAATACTCAGTGCTTTCTGAAAATAATCAAATGCATTTGTATAATTATTGCTATGATAATAGATATTACCAATGGCATTGTAAGAACTGGCTGTGTCTGGGTGTTTAACGCCCAACACTTTTTCACGGATAGTCAATGCTTTCTGTATGTTCTCCATTGCATGTGAATAATCACTTAGTGATATATAAACATTGCCGATATTGTTATAAGCATTTGCTGTGTCTTCATGATTATCACCATAAACTTTCGAATAAATAGCTAGTGACTTTTGATAATTTTGTAATGCTTCGGTGTGCTTTCCAAGCCTAACACAAACAACACCTACATCATTGTATGAACAGGCTGTTTTTGGGTAATCTACTCCATATACTTTCTCGCGGATAACAAGCGTCTTTTGAAAACAATCAAAAGCATGATCATATTCACCCTGCTCAAGATGGATTAGTCCAATTTCTCTATACGAATAGGCTGTGTCTTCATGCTCCATGCCAAGATTATTCATTCGTATCTTTAACGCTTTTTGATGATATTCAAGCGCTTGTTTGAAAGCTCTTTGATTACGATAAATAATTCCAATATTGTAATATGATTGGGCAGTGTCTATATGTTCTTCTCCCAACACTTTTTCACGAATCGCAATTGCCTTCAAATGACATTCCAATGCTTGATCAAAATCACCTTGCTTTTTGTAGATGTTGCCAATCATATTATAAGAATCTGCTATTAGCGGATGATCTATCACATATGCATTCTCTCTAATAGAAAGTGCTTTTTTGTTGTATTCGAGGGCGAGAGAAAGATTCTCTTGTTCATTTTTGACTAGTCCTATACAAAAATAAAGATCAGCAGTTTCTGGATGCCCATTGCCTAAGACTTTCTCTCGAATAGCCAAAGCTTTTTGATAATAGTCTAATGCTTTGTTATAGTCTTTTTGATGAAAATATACATTTCCAATATTATTGTATGAACTAGCAGTGTCGCGATGATCAATACCTAATACTTTTTCTCTTATTATTAATGCTTTTTGGTAGTAATCGAGTGCTTGAACTAGGTTGTTTTGATCTTTGTAGATACTTCCAAGATTATTATATGAACTTGCGACATCAGGATGCTCTGAACCTAATGCCAATATGCGAATTTCTAGTGCTTTTTGTTGATAATCTAATGCTTCGGAGTACTTTCCTTGGTCTTTATATAAAATTCCAATATTGTTACATTCTTTAGCTACGCTAAGATGTTTATCACCCCAAACATTTTCATAAATTTTAAGTGCTTTTTGATAGTATTCAAGAGCTTGAGAATAATCAGCTTCTTCACTATATATATTACCAATATTATTATATGAACTAGCAGTTTCAGGATGTATATAACCTAATGTTTTCTCCCGAATAGCCAAAGCCTTCTTATGATATTCTAAAGCATGAATAAGATCACCTAAATCATGGTAATTACATCCTATGTTATTATATACTTGTGCAATTCTATAGTCTTCAGCTCCATAAACGCTTTCTTCAATGTTCAATGCTTTTTGCAAATATGTAAGTGCATGTTGATAGTCGCACTGACTATTATATAATATGCCTATGTTATCATATAGGCTAGAGATTTCTATAGAATCAGAACCATACTTTTCTGTACGGATTGACAATGCTTTTTGAAAGGATTGGAGGGCACTGTCGTAATCACAAATGTCATTATATACTATCCCAATGTCTTCATAAACACCTCCTACTTCTGGGCTGTTCTCTCCAAGAACTTTCTTGAAAATAGCCAGTGCTTTTTGATAATAATTCAAAGATTGCGTATAATTTCCTTTTTTTCTTAATAATGTTCCCATATTATCATAAGAGAATGCTGTCTTTTGATGCTCATTCCCATTTATTTTAATTTGAAGATCCAATTCTTTATGTGCGTATTTCAATGCTACATCATAATGACCGTATATATGGGAAAAATCTACATAATCAATAATAAGCTGGAGATACTTCTTCTCATCTAAATTGATTTCTATTGCGATTGTGTCGGCTAGTTTGTAAATCTCGTCTGCCTGATTGATGCGGTCATCGATGGGAATACCTACATCTGCCATAATAGAAGTTGCTTTAAGTGACAATTCTTCGATGGAGATAATGAGATTCAGTCGTTTCTGTTCTGTTATCTCCTTACTTCGTTTATACTCATTCAAAAGGTTCTTGGCATCTTCTTCGGCTTCGTTGAGAATCGTATTAGCTTCACGTACGAGTCCATTATTAAGTGCGTCTATTGCTCGTCGAATGCGATCGTTGATGTGTTCTCCCTGTAACTTGGATACACGTTTTGCTGTATTAAACAATAATTCTTGATGTTTGACAAAATCTTCTTTCAACTTTTTGTACTTGTTAAGTTTAGGTTGAAGTCGTGCAGTCAGTTTTTCAACATCTTCTTTCTTCTCTTTATAATCCTCCTGATAATCTTCATCGTCCGGGTTTTCTTTTAACTTGGCCCATTTCGTTTCTAGTCTTCTTTGTTTCTTTTCAAGATCTAGTTGCATTTCCTCAATTTCTTTGTGCAGTTCCTGAATGTCGGTCTGCATTCTGAGATAATCTTCATTTGCTGCAGCGAATTTCAGATTTTCCATCTTTGCGACTGGCAAGCTATTGATGTAAACAACACCTTCTTCAATTTTTACTTCGTCCATGCGATTGCTCTCTACCAATTGTAATTGCATGACGAATTGGAACTGAAGACTCTCGCGATTGTCGTAGCGACACCAGTAGTGCCCCATTTCATTGAAAAGGCGTTCCTTGAATTCCTTAAGTTCTGGGGATTCTTCTTCTCCAGGTTTCAGATCTTTACAGTAAGTATATACCTTTGGAGATGCGGTAGCCTTAAACTGTTCCGACGCTTTGTCGAATTCCTCTATCGTGAATTGTCCTGCTTTTTTGTGGAATAGAGCCAAGAAGATGTCGCTCTGGCAAACGTATTCGTTGTATTCGTCCTGTTTTCGTTTATCATTGTAAGCAGAATCATAATCTTCCCACTCGAAGAGTTTGATACGAATGCCACGCTTCTCATACATGTCATCCAAACGCCGCACCAAATTGCCAAATGCCATCCGGTCGTAGTCTAACTCCTCTGATGATGCCAGGAATATCTTGATAGTCTTCATAATTGTTCTAGGGATTAGTTAGGACTCCTGTTTTATTATTTCTCTTAATTCAGTAATTATCTTTTCGGTTTTACAGATGTCATCTTCAGGCTCCTTCTGTTCTTGTTGTAATTTGAGGTATAATTCAAACTGCTCTAAAGCTTCTTCATACCTACCAAGATCTTGATATACGGTAGCGAGTGTATCAATGGCGTCTAGGTCCTTTGGAAAAACGACTTTGGCCTTTTCTGCCCAAGGGAGTGCTTCGTCGTATCGACCTAATACATGAAGAGTCCATGCTAAAAATTGATATGAGTCTTGATGTTCCTGATTAGCAGACTTAAGCAGCCATTCTGCTGCTTTTTTATCATCTTGTTTTACACCATACCCATTGCTAAGCATAATTGCTAAATTATATTGGGCGCAAGCGTAACCTTGTTTAGCAGAAAGTGTAAGCCATTCAACAGATTTCTCATAATTTATATCGACGCCATGACCATAAAAGTACATATAACCTAGATAGAATTGTGCACGAGCATTCCCTTTCTCAGCCGATTTGGTAAGCAAATCAAACGCTTTGGTGTAATTCTGTTCAACCCCATTCCCATTATAATACAGCCAACCTAAATTGCATTGAGCATTTGATTGACCTTGTCCTGCGGCTTTGGTGTACCATTCTACAGCTTTCCCATAGTCCTGTTCTACCTCGCGTCCATTTTCATACATCCATCCCAAATTATATTGAGCATAAGTATTACCTTTATCTGCAGATTTTATAAGCCAACTATATGCAATTATGGAATCTTGTGGAACTCCTTTACCTTTATAATATAGCAGCCCCAATCTACGCTGAGCTTCAGCATATCCTTGTTCTGCAGATTTAGTATACCATTCAGCTGCTTTTTCATAATTCATTTCTGTTCCACGACCATTTTCATACATCCATCCTATATAATACTGGGCATATGAGTTTTTCTGGTCGGCTGATTTTAAAAGCCATTCTATAGCATTACTATAATCTTGTTCAACTCCCTTACCCTCAAAGTACAGCCTTCCTAAATGAGATTGTGCTGCAGAATGACCTTGTTCTGCTGACTTAACGTACCATTCTATTGCCTTCTGATAGTTCTGTTCTATCCCGCGTCCATTTTCGTACATCCATCCCAAATAGTTCTGAGCGTACATATATCCCTTTTCAGCAGATTTTGATAACCATGAAAAAGCAATTCCATCATCTTGGGCTAATCCTTTACCATACCAATATAGCATACCTAATCTATATTGAGCTTCAGCATATCCTTGTTCTGCAGATTTAGTATACCATTCAGCCGCTTTTTCATAATTCATTTCCGTTCCACGGCCATTTTCATACATCCACCCTATGAAGTTTTGGGCAACTCTATCCCCCTTTTCTGCAGATTTAAGGAACCAAGTGTATGACATACTACTATCTTGAGAAACTCCCTTGCCATTGTAATATAGTAGAGCTAAACGTCTCTGTGCTTCAACATATCCTTGTTCTGCAGCTTTGGTATACAATTCAAAAGCTTTTGCAAAATCTATATCAATACCTTGGCCATTTTCATACATCCATGCTAAGCTATTTTGCGCCATAGCACAATTTTGCTCAGCGGATTTTTCATACCACATTATTGCCAGTTTCAAATCCTTTGTAACTCCAAATCCATTGTAATACATCCTGGCCAGATAACACTGCCCATCAGCATCACCTTGTTCAGCCGCTTTTGCATACCATTCTACGGCTTTTTCATAATCTTTTTCTACACCTTTGCCAAGTTCATATATCCTTCCAACATAGTTCTGGGCTATTTTATTCCCATTTTCCGCAGATTTTAAGCAAAACTCAAGACCTTTTGAGAAATCCTCCTTACGAAAGTATACTCTTGCAAAAGAATTGTATGTTAGATTTGTATCTGGATGAGCAGATCCTAATACATCCATCCTGAGGTTGAGGGCTTTTTGGTAGTATTCCAAAGCAAGAGCCTCATCTCCCATGTTCAGATATACATTACCTATATTTTGGTAAGAACGAGCGGTGTCGGGGTGTTCCTTCCCAAGGACATTCTTACAAATGTCAAGTGCTTTTGTATGATATTGTAAAGCTAAAGAATACGTTCCAGGCTCATCATAATAACAACCTAAATTATTGTAAAATAATGCGAGGTTAGTGTTTCTTTCCCCCAGATACTTCTCTCCATAAGAAACAGCATTTTTATAATGTTCAAGGGATTTCGTTTTTTCGCCCATGTCATCGTAGGCTAAGCCTATATTGAAATAAGCTGTAATGGTGTCTGGATGACTATCTCCTAATACGATTTTTCTAATATCATAGCATTTTTGAAAATACAATAAGGCTTCTGAATATTTATTTATATGTCTACAGATTATGCCATAATTGTTATAACAACCTGCTGTAACAATATTATTTGTTCCAAGATATTTCTCGCTGAGATTAATAGCTTTTTGACTATATTCTAATGCTTGTCTATAATCTCCCAATTCTTCATATGTCATTGCAAGATTATGGAAAGAAACAGGGATGTCTGGATCGCTTTCATTTAACATTTCAATACGAAGTTTATGAAATTTCTCAAGATATTCCAATGCTTTGTGATATTTTCCATAAATAACAAGAAACTTACAAATGATATCTAATAAGTTGTAATACTTTTTCTTTTCATAATTAACTTCCTGCGCTAATTTGTCAGCCTGCTCATAGAGTTCTTCAGCTCGTTGGATTCGTTCTTCAATCGAAATACTGGCATCAGCCATAATGGAAGTCGCCTTTACCAACTTTATGTTGATATAGTTGATCATATTCTGGCGTTTCTGCTCCGTTATTGCTTTGCTCATCCTATAGTCTTCCAAATCACTAGAATAATTTTCATCGACCTCATCGAGAATAATGTTGGCTTCACGTACCCTACCTTCACTCAATAAATCAATTGCATGACGAAGTTGCTCTGTTATATGCTCGCCTTGATATTGTGCAACTCGTATGGCTGTATTGAGTAATAGTTTTTGATGTTGTACAAATTCTTTATTTTGCTCCTTATAATCTTCGAGCATCATATTAAGATTATCATGAGCATATTCATCATCAGGGTGCGTCTCCAAATATAGGCGTGTCTTCATTATTCTTTCAGATAATGAAGACAATCTCTTATTCATCTTTTGATAATCTTCATTGCATGCGGCAAACTTTAGATTCTCCATTTTAGCTACAGGAAGGCCATTAATTGTAACGATGCCGTCTTCAACTTTTACATCATCCATTTGGCTGCTTTCTACCAACTGTAATTGCATGACAAACTGCAAGTGCAGACTCTCTCGATTATCGTAGCGGCACCAATAATGCCCCATCTCGTCAAAGAGACGTTTTTTGAATTCCTTCAGTTCTGGCGTTTCTTCTTCTCCAGGCTTGAGATCTTTACAATATGTGTATACCTTAGGAGAGGCGTGCTTCTTAAATTCCTCTGAGGCTACATTAAACTCCTCAATGGTGAACTTGCCTGCTTTTTTAAAAAATAAGGCTAAAAAGATATCACTTTGGCGTACGTATTTGTTGTACTCTTCTTGTTTGCGAACGTCATTATAGGCAGAATCATAATCTTCCCACTCGAACAGTTTGATACGGATACCGCGTTTCTCGTACATGTCATCCAGTCTGCGTACCAGATTGCCAAATGCCATCCGGTCGTAGTCTAACTCCTCTGATGATGCCAGGAATATCTTGATAGTCTTCATAAAATCACTTTCTCGAGATATTAAACTCCAAATTTACCATAGCGGCCACCAACATCCTTGTGGTGGTACCAACTTTTGCGGTTGAGCCAGGTAAAACCTTCGTTTTTGGTGATGACAGCAAGGTCAATAGGACCTCCGACACCTTCTGGTGAGAAGGTCATGTGTCGCTCAAAGCTGGTCATGGCTATGAAGTTCTCAGCAAGACGAGCCATATCCTGCAAGTCATAGTCTCGTAGGGCTTTGAGCCATTGCCCTCTTTCTGTAGCTCGCAGGTTCTTTCCAAATCTTTGGAATTGTCTGATGAGATCTTTATATTTTACCCCATCAAGGATTTTCTCTAAAGCATTGCGCTGTTCTGGACTTGAAGGTACTGAAAATTTCAATCTGTCAAAGATCCTTTCATAAATCTGTTCTGCCTCTTCACAGACATGCTTGTAGAAATATGGTTCTATACTAGTCAATAGCGCTTCCATGATGTCTTTCTGAGCGAAGGGGCAAATGGCAACTGGCTTTTCATCGGAAATCTTATAGATATCTTCTTTGTTGAAGTGGTAACAGATTCTTGCATCAAAAGCTCCATCTACAAGAACTCTAACCAAAACCGGGTATTCTTCTTCCTTGCCAAAACCGGAGAAGATCAGATGAGTAGCCCCTTCATCCCAGCCATATGTGGCATAATAATAAAATCCTTCTATGAATTCTTCTTTTATCTGATCTAATATATCTTTGGGATAGAAGCCTTCAACAGTAATAAAATCAATAGAGAATTCATCATCATCGTCTGTCTTCATCATAAATAAGACATCGACCATGTCGTCGAGAAATGACTTAAACTGATCTAAGGAATAGTCGTTAAACATGGGTAGTTTGTCAGACTCCTTGAAATACTTGATGCCAGAACTTATACGGTCCCGAAATCCCTTTAGGATCTCTTTGCCGTTCATGAGCTTTCCATTCTCATCTTTTTCAAGTTCTGGAACCTGACTGATAACCTCATTCCAGTAACTGTCAAGTTGTCTCTTGAGCTGTTCTTTGCCCATGTCTTCGGATAGAAACATCTTTTCTGTTGGGATATAGGAGAAGAAATCCTCTATACAGGATTCTACTGTGGGAAACTCCATGTCACCATGCTTCTGTCGATAGCGCCTAACAATGATATCCCATGGCGTTGTCAATAGACCAGCACTACCCGTTACCATCACACTAATAGGAGTCGATGAACATAGTCTTAGCATTTTATTGGCGGAATTGGCAATCTTCTCATTCCTTTTCCTATTCATTGTAACTGCACTGTCAGCTGCAATCGCAATGCCTCGTTTATTTAATATACCTACTACTGCTGTCATAATTGTCGATATTAGTGTTAAATGCCATATAGGCAGTGTTTAATCCAGACAACTCCTTCTGTTCTGGTGATTACTGCCAGTTCCTTCGTGTAATGAAT
>Ga0247611_10009232_pt1 | contig 11919 bp, 11 predicted proteins | sample 177DNAGHGhighgp2_FD_192422 | JGI IMG/M metagenome (GOLD analysis project Ga0247611, IMG submission 192422) | Sheep rumen microbial communities from Palmerston North, Manawatu-Wanganui, New Zealand - 1770 DNA GHGhigh gp2 | ecosystem: Host-associated > Mammals > Digestive system > Stomach > Rumen... | reverse complement strand
AACCCATGCTGTCTGGAAAAGCAATTTCTCCGTAGGCGTCAATATCTTCTTTGATCTCAACAAACAATTAGCCTCCGCGATGAAGACGCAACCCCAGTACACGCCGTCCATCACCGAGACCCACCATATTCATAAACTCGACAAGCCGTCCGGTACCGCCAAAACGCTGGCACAAGAGATCGAGATGTCGCAATCTCGAGATGTCGAGATAACTTCCATCCGCGAGGGCGAAGTGCCGGGCACGCATGTTGTTACATGGGACAGTGAGGAAGATACGATCGTCATCACGCACATCGCCAAAGGTCGTCGCGGCTTCGCATTAGGCGCTGTTTTAGCAGCCGAACAAATGAAAAAATGATAAAATGAGAAAATGAAAAAATTGCAAGATAGATTAGCGCAAGTGCCGCGCGGCGGTTGGATCCGTGCAGGAATCTGGAGCGCATTGTATATCGCGTTCGTGCTGTGGGTAGCATGGGGCGATTGGAAAAGTTTAGGTTGGCTGGCGTTGCTGCCGCTGATCGTGGATATGTTCACCACCAGGTACATCAACTACAGCTGGTGGCGCAAGTATAAAGACACCAAGCCGGCCCTTTATACCGTTTGTTCCTGGATAGACGCGATCGTGTTTGCGCTCGTGGCGGTGTATTTCATCAACCTCTATATCTTCCAGAACTACCAGATCCCTTCATCTTCGCTGGAGAAGACGCTCCGTGTGGGCGATTTCCTGTATGTGAGCAAGATGGCGTACGGTGCCCGTGTACCGCAGACACCCTTATCCATGCCACTCGTGCAACACACCATGCCGGAATGGTTAGGCGGAGGTAAGAGTTATTTCGATAACCCGCATTGGGAGTACAAACGTCTCAAAGGTTGGACCAGTCCGCAGAAAGGCGATATCGTCGTCTTCAATTTCCCTGCCGGCGATACCGTTTGCTCACTCATGCAAAACCCGGATTACTACACGCTCAAGCACTACTACGGCGAGGCTTTGTTAGAGCAACGCAAGGATGTGTTCGGCGAGATCATAACCCGTCCGGTGGATCGGCGTGAGAACTACGTCAAGCGCTGCGTCGGCACGCCCGGCGACAGCCTGCAGATCATAGACAACGTGATCTACGTCAACGGCGAGAGGGAACCGGAGCGCGAGGGACTGCAACTCAACTATTACATCCAGACCGACGGACATATCTTCAGTGCCAAGTACCTGGAGAAATTAGGAATCAGTGTGGCCGATCGCATTCAAGCCGATGCCACCACATGGCATTTCCCGCTCACCGTAGCCATGAAGGAGGAACTGTCGAACAATCCCCATGTGTTAGCGATCGTGGTTGAACCGGAAGGTCAAGGCGGCGCCGTCTATCCGATGGGGCATAACGAGTGGACCCGCGACAACTACGGACCGATATACATCCCGCGTAAAGGCGACAAGATCCTCATCACCGAAGACAACTACTGGCTCTACAAACGTATCGCAGAGGCCTATGAGTTCAAACCGATCGCGATCGGCGAGGAATATGTCTTCTCGATGGATTACTACTGGATGATGGGTGACAACCGGCACAACTCGGCGGATAGTCGTTACTGGGGCTTTGTGCCCGAAGATCATATCGTCGGCCGCCCCGTGTTCATATGGCTCTCGATCGACAAAGACAAACATTCCATCCGCTGGAACCGTTTGGGCAATAAAGCAACAGGAAGATGATTTTGCCTACCGCCTATTTGCCCCCGCTGTCGTACATGCAGGCACTGATGAGTGAACCTGCCACGATCGAACAGATGGAAACGTTTGAGAAGCAGACCTTCCGCAATCGCTGTCTGATTCGGGACGCGAAAGGAGAGATCGTGCGACTGACCGTCCCTGTGGGCAAAGTGGAACATAAACAACTGACGCGTGACATACAGATCAGTTACCAGACACGCTGGCAGCACCAGCACTGGATCACCCTCGTCAGCGCGTACCAACATACACCGTACTTCCTATACTTCGCCGACTACCTGCGGCCCTTCTACGAGAAACAGTACAAGTGGTTGTTGGACCTCAATGACGAACTCAATGCCACGCTCTTGGCATTATTGAAAAAAGAGCGTCCGCAAGGACAGATAACCGGTGCTCGCACCACCGATTGGAGCGGAGAAATATGGACTGACAAACACCCGTGGCAAACGGAGTTGAGTATATTAGATACATTGTTTGATGATGAATATTGATTGGAGTAGTTTGGGATTTCATTATACGGAACCGGACTATATCGTTCGGGCGGCGTATCATGATGGCGCGTGGGAGGAACCGTACGCCACAAAGGACAAGTTCCTGCACTTGCATGTGTCGGCTACTTGTCTGCAATACGGACAGGAAGCTTTTGAAGGTTTGAAGGCTTTTCGAGGTATCGACGGAAAGATTCGTATCTTCCGTTGGCGCGAGAACGCGAAGCGAATGAAACGGAGTGCAGAGGGCTTGTACATGCAGCCCGTTCCGGAGGAGTTATTCGGGAAAGCAATACGGTTGGCATTGGAGAAGAATCTGGATTTTGTACCACCTTACGGAACCGGTGCAACGCTCTATTTCCGACCGCTGTTGATTGGCACGACCCCGCGTTTGGGTGTTGGACCCGGTCGTGATTTTGAGTTCATTGTTATCCCCTCGCCTATCGGACCGTACTACCCGGGTAAGTTTCATTGCACGACCTTCATCGTCAACCGCTATGTCGATCGTGCTGCCCCCTACGGAACAGGTCAGTTCAAGGTCGGAGGCAACTACGCATCCTCCTTCCGTGCCACCGAAGCCGCGCACGCCATGGGGTGCGATTGTATCTTTTTGGATGCCAGGTACCACCGCTATATCGACGAGTGTTCGGCAGCGAACTTCATCGGCATCAAGGGCAACGAATACCTGACGCCGAAGAGCAGTGCGATCCTGCCAAGTATCACGAATGACAGTCTGATGACCTTGGCACGCGAGATGGGAATGAAAGTGACACAACGCCGAATACGATTGGAGGAACTGGAGCAGATGAGTGAGGCGGCAGCGTGCGGAACGGCTTGTGTGATCAGCCCGATAGACAAAGTGATCGACACCGAGAAAGGCAAAACCTATTCGTTCGGCGATGAACCCGGAGAGGTTTTGAGCCAACTCTATCACGCACTGAAAGATATCCAGTACGGACGGGCAGAAGACAAACATCACTGGTGTGATGTATTTGAGATTTGAGATGTAAGATTTAAAAAAATTATAGTTTATGTTTAAGAATCAACCAAAAGGATTGTTCGCGTTGGCATTGGCCAACACAGGCGAGCGTTTCGGCTACTACACGATGTTAGCCGTCTTTGCGCTGTTCTTGCGCGCTAATTTCGGTCTGTCGGCAGATGCCGCAAGCCGTATCTACGCCGGTTTTCTGGCATGTGTGTATTTCCTCCCGCTGATCGGTGGTTGGATTGCAGACAAGATCGGTTACGGTAAGTGTGTGACGATCGGTATCTTTGTTATGTTCCTCGGTTACATCTGTCTGGCTATCCCTCTGGGAGGCGGCGGTTTTGCGATGGGCATCATGTTGTTGGCCCTGCTGCTGATCTCGTTTGGTACGGGTCTATTCAAGGGCAACCTCCAGGTTATGGTAGGTAACCTCTACGATGATCCGCAGTACGCCGACCGTCGGGATGCAGCATTCTCGCTCTTCTATATGGCCATCAACATCGGCGCTATGTTCGCTCCGACAGCCGCAGTCAAGATCATGGCTTGGGCACAGGAGAGCCTGGGTTACAACGTGAACGACAGTTATCACTTCGCCTTCATGGTAGCCTGTGCATCGCTCATCCTCAGTATCGCCATCTACTATGCTTGCCGTCCTTGGTTCAAGCACGTAGAGCACACCGCTAAACAGGCTGCAGCAAGCGGAAATGAGAAAGTGGAAGAACTGACGCCGGAGCAGACCAAGAAACGTATCGTAGCGCTCTGCCTCGTGTTCACGGTAGTGCTCTTCTTCTGGATGGCGTTCCACCAGAACGGTCTGACATTGACTTTCTTCGCTGATGAGTTTGTAAACCCGGTAGTAAGCGGTGCACAGACGATGGCGTTCAATATCTGGAACCTCGTTGCTGTAGCTGTACTCGTGTATTCGTTGTTTGGTATCTTCGGTGAAGGCAGCAGCAAAGCTAAGATGATCTGGGGCTGCGTCGGCAGTGCCGTAACCGCTTTCCTTGTATTCCAATATTTCCATCACCCCGCAGAAATGGGTATCGCTGCGCCGATCTTCCAGCAGTTCAACCCCTTCTACGTAGTAGCCCTCACGCCGGTGAGCATGGCGATCTTCGGTGCGCTCAACAAACGCGGCAAAGAGCCTTCTGCTCCGCGTAAGATTGCGTACGGTATGGTCGTTGCAGCCGCAGCCTACGTCCTGATGGCCGTTTGCTCGATCGGTCTTCTGACCCCGGCACAGCAAGAGATGGCACGCCTCAGCGGTGACGCCACCTTCGTGAACGCTAACGTACTCATCTACACCTATCTCATCCTCACCTTTGGTGAGTTACTCCTTTCCCCGATGGGTATCTCGTTCGTCAGCAAGGTAGCTCCTCCGAAATACAAAGGTATGATGATGGGTGGTTGGTTCGTAGCAACTGCTATCGGTAACTATCTCGTGCGTATCGGTGGTAAACTCTGGGGCGATATACCTTTGTGGATCGTTTGGAGCGTATTCGTTGGCGTCTGCCTCGTTGCCGCCATCTTTATGTTCTCCATCATGAAGAAACTGGAAGAAGCAACGAAGTAATGTACAACGGGACAAAGTACAATGTACAAAGCATAGTATGAACGAATTAATCAAATATTTTGCGGGTCTCGAGGAGCGTATCGCTACCTTGGAAGCCCAACTGGCGAGCCTCGAGGCGGAAATGGACGAACTCAAGAGTCGTCCGGCACCCGGAGCGTCTCCCCAAAGTAATGGGGAGAGCGGCTTCCGCCTAGAGGGGCAAGTAGAAGAAACAGCTGAACCCGTTATAGAAGAACCTGTTGTAGTGCCGGAGCCCATCGCGGAGCCGGAGCCCGTTATCGAAGAACCCGCATCACCGAAGGCTGCCATGTACGGAAAAGCCGTAGGAGACATCCGTCTCGCTATCTCCCTCGGCGACCGTTTCCTCTACCAACGCGAGCTCTTCGGTCAGAACGCCGAGTTGATGCAGAAGACCCTCACCGATCTCAACGCGCTGAATTCCTTCGACGAAGCGATGAACTACATCAGCCGCTTCAACTGGGATACGGAGAGTAACAGTTATCAGCAGTTTATCGTCACCCTTCACCGCCGTTTTGGCTGAAAACTGAATACTGAATGCTATACATCGTTCCGACACCGGTTGGCAACCTCCAGGACATGACCTTCCGCGCCATCGACGTGCTGAAGTCCGTGGATCTCATTCTAGCAGAAGACACCCGCACCAGCGGGGTCTTGCTGCAGCATTTTGATATCCACACGCCGCTCAAGAGCCATCATAAGTTCAACGAGCACGAGACTTCCGCCGATATCGTGGAGCGACTCAAAGCAGGAGCGAACATCGCCCTCATCTCCGATGCCGGCACACCGGCCATCAGTGACCCGGGCTTCTTCCTCGTCAGAGCCGCAGCCGAAGCTGACATCGAGATTCAGTGTCTGCCGGGTGCAACGGCCTTCGTGCCGGCACTCGTGGATTCAGGTTTGCCCAATAACCACTTCTATTTCGAAGGTTTCCTGCCGCAGAAGAAAGGTCGTCAGACGCGTCTGCAGTATCTTGCCGCACTCGACCAGACCTTTATCATCTACGAGTCGCCCTTCCGTCTCGTCAAGACCCTCGAGCAGTTAGCTGCTGTCTGTGGCGAGGAGCGACGCGCCAGCGTGACCCGCGAGATCAGTAAGGTCCACGAAGAAACGGTACGCGGAACACTCGCGGAACTGATAACCCATTTCAAAGCTAAACCACCGAAAGGTGAAATCGTTATTTGTGTGAAAGGACAAGAGGATGAGTGAAATGAAATCCTTGGCGAAGGACACCGCCATCTACGGGTTGAGCAGTATCATCGGTAAGTTCCTCAACTACCTGCTCGTGCCGCTGTACACCTACGTGCTCGCGCGTACGGATGACTATGGTATTGTCACCAACCTCTATGCCTGGACAGCCCTGCTCTTAGTGCTGCTTACCTACGGCATGGAGACGGGATTCTTCCGTTTTGCGAATCGCGAAGAATACGATGCCAAATCGGTCTATAAGACCGCCTACTGGATGCTATTCACCACCAGTGCTGTATTCTCACTCTTGGTGCTCATCTTCCAACAACCCTTGGCAACGGCTTTAGGCTACGCCGACCATGCGGAGTTCGTGGTGATGATGTTCGTCACGGTAGCGGTCGATGCTTTTGCATCCATCCCATTCGTGTATCTGCGTAACCAGAAACGACCCATCCTCTTTGCGGCCCTCAAGCTGCTGTTTGTCGTCCTCAACATCGCGTTCAACATCCTCTTCCTGGTCATCTTAGGCAAGAACGATGTGTTCTATGTCTTCCTGAGCAACATGCTGGCAACGGCGATCCAGACCCTTTGTCTGTTGCCGTTCACGATGCCGAAGGGTGGACGTTTTGATAGTGTGGCACTCAAGCAGATGCTCCGTTACTCCTTACCGCTCCTGGTACTCGGCGTAGCCGGTATCATGAACCAGACACTCGATCGCATCCTCTTCCCATACCTCTACACCGGCGACGATGCGCAAGCCCAACTCGGTATATACGGTGCCTGCTTCAAGGTGGCGATGATCATGATGATGTTTACCCAGGCTTTCCGATATGCCTACGAACCCTTTGTCTTCTCCAAGCACAAAGATCGTCACTCCATCGAAGCCTACGCCGATGCAATGAAGTACTACATCATCTTCTCGTACCTCATCCTGCTCGGCGTGATCTTCTACCTCGATATCTTCCGTTACATCGTTTCCAGTGCCTACTGGGAGGGACTGAAGATCGTGCCGGTGGTGCTTTGGACCTACGTCTTTCAAGGCGTTTACTTCAACCTCAGCTTCTGGTACAAACTGACCGACGAGACCAAATGGGGCGCCTATTTCTCCCTTATCGGTCTGGTGATCACCCTCGTACTGCAGATCGTTGGTGTACCGCTCATCGGTTACTGGGCAAGTTGCGGCAGCTGCCTCATCTGTTACTTCGTCATCATGGTCCTCTCCTACGTCATCGGACAACGCAAAGCCCCCATCCCGTACGACCTCAAGCGTATCGGACTCTATACCGTTTTGACCCTTGCCCTGCTGGCGGTTTATTACGTCATTCGCCTCAACACGGCCCTTAACATGTGGCTCCTCATGGCGATCGGCACGGTGCTCATCGGTATCTATCTATTGGTATTAAACAAATTAGATTTTTCATTCAAAGATGTTTTCAGGAATCGTAGAAACAATGGCTCAGGTCGTTAAAATTGAGACCGAGCAAACCAATAAACATTTCACGCTTCGCAACCCCTTCGGCGAGCCGCTTAGCATCGATCAATCGATCGCGCATAACGGCGTGTGCCTCACGGTCGTGAAGATAGAAGGTGACCTCTATACCGTCACCGCCATGCAAGAGACCCTACGCCTCACCAACCTCGACATGCTCAAGGTCGGCGATTTCGTCAACGTGGAGCGCTCTATGCTTATGGGCGGTCGTCTGGATGGACATATTGTTCAAGGTCACGTCGATCAGAAAGCTACCTGCATCGAGGCCCGCGAGACCGACGGCAGCTGGTACTACCGCTTTGCGTACGACTCTTCCCGCGACATGATCGAACGCGGATATTTCTGCGTAGACAAAGGCTCGGTCACCATCAACGGCGTCAGCCTCACCGTCTGCGAACCCGACATCCGGGGCGACAAAGGCTACGTATCCGTTTGTATCATCCCCTACACTTTCGAGAACACCAACTTCAAATATATCCAACCCGGTACGGTCGTCAATATCGAATTTGATATCCTCGGCAAGTACCTCTCTCGCTATGCAGCAATATTAAATCAAAAATAATATGATCAATCAAAATTCTTTATCGTTTCAATTAGGAACCTCCGTGGCACAGTACTTGATGCAGTACGGAGAGAAAGAACTCAACTACGAAGAGTTCAAGGCAGGTATTGACTTCGTGCTCAATATGTCTGCCAAAGCCAAAGAGGAAGGCGAGAAATTCCTCGCAGAGAATGCCAAACGTGAGGGTGTAAAGACCACTGCCAGCGGTCTGCAGTACGAAGTACTGGAAGCTACGCTCGGTCAGAAACCCAAAGCCACCGACACCGTACGCGTACACTACGAAGGAACGCTCATCGATGGCACGGTCTTCGACAGCAGTTATAAACGTGGCGAGTCAATCGCTTTCCCGCTCAATGGTGTCATCAAGGGTTGGACCGAAGGTCTGCAACTCATGTCCGTAGGCTCGAAGTACAAATTCTTTATCCCCTACCAACTGGCTTACGGCGAGAGCGGAGCAGGAGCCTCCATCCCTCCCTATGCCGCCCTCATCTTTACAGTAGAACTTTTAGGAATAGAATAAAAAAATCAAAATTATGAGAAAACTTAGTATTATCATCCTGGCCGCAGTTGCATTGATTTCCTGCGGCAACAGCTACAAAGCACAAAACGCAACATTAGAGAACGAAGCAGACTCCATCAACTACGCCCTTGGCCTCTTGAACGGTCTGCAGATCAAACAGTATTACCTCGCTAACGACAGCAGCGATGAGACCGTAGCGGAGTTCATTGATGCCCTCGAAGAGGCGTACCTCGACAAAGAAGAGAAACTCGACGAGATCGAACAAGCCGGTCGTCAGATCGGTGCATCCGTCAAGAGTTTCGAGACCAAGGGTCTGGCTGAGAAAGCCGAATGGACCCTGAACGAGAAGATCTTCCTCCAAGCCCTCGTGAACGCCCTCTACGACGATGCATCCGTCATGCCGTACGACGTAGCCGATAACTACCTCATGGGCCAGTTCCAGAACCCCACCACGATGCCGGAAGCCAAAACCGTTTATGCGAAGTGCCCGAACAAGGCAAAGACCATCGAGCTGACCAACGCACTCGACTCGCTCAACTATGCCTTCGGTATGGTAAATGGTGCGCAGGTACGTGAGTACATCCAACGCGAGGACACCACCGGTGAGGGCATCGAGACCTTCATCGCCAATGTCAACAAAGGCATGAAAGAGTCCGTTCGTAACCCGCAACTTGTTTCGATGGCGAAGAACATCGGTCAGGCTATCCGCGAGCAAGAGCCCACAGGCCTGCTCGGTATCGCTGGTCTCGAGACCAACTTCGACCTGCTCAAGCAAGGTTTCATCAACGGTCTGTATAACTACACCGAGCAGTTTGATTTCCAGACGGCTAACGTCTATGTAGAGAACGCCGTCAACAACCTCAAGTTCGGTGACACCAAAGCAGCCGGTGAGAAATTCCTCCAGGAGAACGCACTCCGCGAGGAGGTTAAAGTAACCGAGTCCGGTCTGCAGTACGAAGTACTGGAAGCCGGTAAGGGTCCCAAACCGACCGCAGAGCAAACCGTCAAAGTGCACTACGAGGGTACACTCATCGACGGTACTGTTTTCGACAGCAGCTACCAGCGCGGCGAGCCGATTGAGTTCCCGCTCAACGGTGTCATCAAGGGTTGGACCGAAGGTCTGCAACTCATGCCGGTGGGTTCCAAATACAAACTCTACATCCCATACAACCTCGGTTACGGCGAGCGCGGTGCCGGTCAATCTATCCCGCCCTACGCAACATTGATTTTTACAGTTGAACTTCTTGAGATAAAATAATGGGAGTCATCGCTAAGCAATCGATTCGTGGTACGATAGTGACCTATCTCGGCATTGCCGTCGGCATTGTCACCACCTTCTTCGTGTTAACCCGTTTCCTCACTACCGAGGAAATCGGGTTGGCACGAGTGCTTATCGATGCAGCGACTCTCTTCATCGGCCTCGCCCAACTCGGCACCAACGCTTCCATCATCCGTTTCTATCCCTATTTCCATGAGAAAGAGAGCGATGAGGACCACGGTTTCTTCTTCTGGGCATTGGTCGTACCGTTCTTCGGATTCGTACTCTTTGCAGTCGTTTACTGGGCATGCAGTGCACCGCTTGGAGCATGGTTTGGTGAGAAATCGCCGCTCTTCGTGGACTACTACTATTTCGTCCTCCCGCTGGCGTTCTTTATGCTCTACCAGACCATCTGCGAGTCCACCTGTAACGTCCTCATGCACATCGTGCTACCCCGCGCCGTGCGCGAGTTAGTGGTGCGTGTCGGCTTACTCGTCCTCTACCTCCTTTACGCCTTTCGTATCCTCTCTTTGGACGGTTTCGTGATCGGTCTCTGTGCCAACTATGCCATCTGCGCAACGATCAACCTCTGCTACTTCTTCTCGCTCAAGAAAATCGTCTTCAAGCCCGATTGGAACTTCCTGCGCACCAACCCACATCTGGTACGTCGTTACCTAACCTACACCGGATTCCTCATCCTCTCGGCGGTCACCGGCGTGCTGGCTCCTACCCTCTCCTCCTTCTTCGTCACCGCTAAGATGGGACTTGACACGACCGGTATCTTTGCGATCGCCACCTACATGGCCGTCATGGTCAGTGTCCCCAACCGCTCTGTCTCGGCGATCGCCTCACCCCAACTCGCACGAGCCATCAAGGAGAACAACCGCGAAGAGTGCTCCCACCTCATTCGCCAAGTCACACGTAACATGCTCCTCATCGGTGGGTTCATCCTGCTTATGATGTGGGTCAATATTGACCTCATCTTCCATATTCTACCAAACGGCGCTACCTTCGCTACGGCCAAGAACGTAGTGCTTATCTTGGGTGTTAGCCAATTGATTTTGGGAACATTCACTATCTGCCTCACCGCCCTCAACTACTCGCGCTACTACGCCATCAGCCTTCTCATGTCCCTCACCCTGACCGTCAGCGCGATTCTGCTCAATAACTACCTCGTCCCCCTCTACGGCATGGAAGGCGCAGCCTTCAGCAACCTCCTTTCCTACGGACTCTATTACGTCCTCATCATCGCCGCCGTCGTGCCCCTCGGGCATTTCCACGTGGTCGATAAGCGCTGGTGCCACATTGCCCTGCTGCTCCTTGCCCTCTTTGCCATCAACCAAGCTTGGTTGATCTTCCTGCCGTCCATGAACATCTGGCTCGATAGCATCCTCCGCTCCCTCGTCATCATCGGCGGCGGTGCCTTCATTGCCTACAAAGCCAAACTCTCCCCAGAAATTAACCAACAAATATGCGCTATTTTATAACCTTCTCATATAACGGCACTACCTTCCACGGCTCGCAGACGCAGCCGAATGGAAACACGGTACAGTCTGAGATGGAAACGGCTTTCGCCACCATCCTCCGCCAGCCCGTAGCCCTCACCTTCGCCGGTCGCACCGACGCAGGGGTTCATGCCGAGAAGATGGTAGCGCATTTCGATTATCCTACCCATCTGCCCGCCAATTTTGGCGCGCGACTCAACAACCTCCTGCCTCCCTCGATTGCCATCACTAACCTCTGCCGCGTCATCGATGTGGCGCACGCACGGTTTGATGCCATCGCCCGCACATACTGCTATCGAATAACGACCCGAAAGGATCCTTTCCTTTATATCAACCATACCCGCGTAGCGGCCGGACTCGACTTCGAGGCCATGAACAAGGCCGCACAACGGCTGATCGGCCGTCAGGACTTCGCCTCTTTTTGCCGCACGCACACCGATGTCAAGACCACCATCTGCGACGTCCGCGAGGCGCGATGGATCCAAGACTCCGACACGGAATTCACCTTCCTCATCACCGCCGACCGCTTCCTGCGGAACATGGTGCGCGCTGTCGTCGGCACCCTCTTTGAGGTTGGCAAACACAAGATGACCATCGACCAATTCGGCGAGGTCAT
>Ga0247611_10009230_pt1 | contig 11922 bp, 7 predicted proteins | sample 177DNAGHGhighgp2_FD_192422 | JGI IMG/M metagenome (GOLD analysis project Ga0247611, IMG submission 192422) | Sheep rumen microbial communities from Palmerston North, Manawatu-Wanganui, New Zealand - 1770 DNA GHGhigh gp2 | ecosystem: Host-associated > Mammals > Digestive system > Stomach > Rumen ... | reverse complement strand
CCTACATACAATGATTGGTATGAATCATTGATAGTACCTCCTATGACATCTAGAAGACAATTGATATCTTATTTATATGATAAGCATCAATTTTATGATACTAATTTTAGATTCTATATGGATTTTAATTATTGTTATTTATTATCTAAAGCTGGCAACTTAGTATCAGATGGTAGAGGCAATCCTGAAAATATTATAATAGATATCAAAGAATTATCTGATAGATCTATGATAGAAGATGGATTTTATGTAAAGAATGGATCATATTATATTAATATGAATCCTGCTGATACTAATATTATATTTGATCAGGGATCTGATAAAATATCTAATAATATTGTATCTGTATCTGATGAAGGTGATGTTACTCAAGTAAAGTTAAATATTAATGCTACAGAAGGTAATTCTACGAAAAACTTCTATATCAGAAATACTAATACTACATTATATAAGAATGAATTAGAAACAGATACTGTAGCTATAGAGTTAATAAAGAAGCATATAGATCCTACAATATTTACTCCAAACAAATCTATCAGTATTAATAATTATGGTAAGTATGCTGATTATAATGGAAAATATGTAATGAAATATAAGAAAGTATACTTTAATAATACTGCCGGATCTTTTATAGTTTCTGTAATATTAGGACTAAAAAAGGTTAATAATATTATTCCTAAAGCTAGATTAGGAGCTAATACAAAGCCTACTATATCTGTAAGTAAATCTTATTCAGCATCTAGAAGTAGTAGTGCTAAAAATCTTAGTTCTGCAAATACTACATCTAAAGCTGCTAATTCTTATAGTTCCAAATCAGCTAGTGTAAAATATACATCTGATAATAAATCTAGTGGAACTATTAGAGGATCAAGAGCAATTACAAACAAATAAATTGGTAGGAGGTTATAATACCTCCTACCAATAATTTTATTTCTTTTCTTCCTTTTTCTTAGCAGGTGTAAAAGCGTGAACAAGAACTCTATAAGCTAATATTTGACTATCTCTAATAACTTTCATTTTAGCACTAACAATATCTGCGCATGCTGTAAGATAAACTTGTACGTCTTTAGCTATAGAAGCATTATCGGCAGAAGCAGTTCTATTAGGATCATCTACTATTTGTGGCTTATCATTATCAGCTTCTACTATAATTGCAGATTCTTCAGTAGTTTTAGTTTCTATAGGAGTAGGAGCTTGACCTTGTTGACCAGTTTGAGAACCTAATCTAGATATAGCTTCTGCAGATTTATTGATAGTTTCAATATCAGCTTTCATTGCTTCTTCAGTAAAAGAATTATTAGGATCAAGTAGAGGAACAATAGTTTTCATTAATACTTCTTTAGTGATTTTAAGATCAGTAGTATTAGTAATGAAAAACTTTTCCAATGAAGCTTTAAATCCTTCACCTTCAGTTTTAGGAATATTTTGATAATATTTAGAAATAAAAGTATCAGAAGATTTAAGATCATCTTTCATTGCTTCATAGTTAAAAGGAATTACTTTTACCAGATTTAATTTATTAGTATCTACAATAGGAAAATTCTTTACTTGAAATTGAAGATCGTCCGGTAATGTAGCTGCATCTTTAGTTAATCTAGCAATATATTTTTTTGCAGATTTTTTCTTAAGATCAGTAATCTTAGCTTTAAATTTTTCCCAAGCTTTTTTAATACCTTCCATTACTTTAGTAACATATTGCATTAAGTTTAATTTGCCAGCTTCTTGAAGTATAATTAATCCTGCAGATTCTGTTAATAAATCTAATTCTACAGCAGCATTATAAGCTTCTTCAAAAGCGGAATATAAAGAAGTATATAATAAATTCTCATCAAGATTCTCAGAAGAATTACTTGTTATTTTATTAGCATCTAAATCATTATTATCATCTTCACAAATAGTATGAATTATTCTTACATTCTCATTACAATTAGCTTCCATTTCAAAGCCATAATTGTAGCAATAATTTTTAAGCAAACTCATATATTTATAAATAGAATTTATAAATTGGTTTGCTATACTATCCACATTAGACCTAATCTCAGAGCTAATATTATCAGAGAGATTAATTTCAGGTATTTCTTGTATTCTACTAGCTAAATCATCTAAACACCTTACTATATAGCTTGAGCAATTATTAATCTTTTTACTATAGCTAGTAGAATCGAATAATTTCCTCTTTTCAATCTCTTCTGTAGAAAATACAGTTCTATTATCTTCAGAATAATCTGTATTATAATTTATTGATTCATCGAATTGTGAATTTAAGTTATTAGTAGTATTTGTATAGTCAGTAATAACTTTTAATACTTTACTATCACCAAATAAAGAAGCTTTATTAATATCCTCTATAAATTTAATAAAATTATCAATAAGATTCTTTATTGTAATTATATATGTAGGAGCATCAAATGATATATTACCTTTAGTATTTAATCCGTATGGAAATGTATCTGTAAGATCTATATTTGATATATCTTGAGAATATAATATTCTATCCACTTTATATTCTGTACTAGGATCTTTTATAAAAATATATTCATTATTATGTTTAAATTCATTATCAATTCTATTAGAAGTATTATATAAAGATGTAGTTATTTCTCCTTTAAATCCAGAAATAATAGCTTGTAATTTATCAGAGATATTCATACTTCTATTATTTCTTATAGTATCTATATCTACAGATTCTATAAGTGCTTTAGTATTAAATGATTCTTTAATAGTATTACCAGAATATAATCTTTTATTTTGTGATATAGAATTACATTTAAGAATTTCAGCGGAAAATATCATAGTATCAACCTCCTATAAGAGAATATAGTTCACTATTAATCATAAGTGAGAAATAGAATTGAAATATAAAAGAAAAGGCTACAGGATTTCTCCTGTAGCCTTTTTAATAAAACTATTTTTGATGAAAAATTACCAATTGAATGCTTCCTCGACAGCAGCAATAATAGCACTTTCACCCTTAGCAGAAGTCTCTTCTTCATATTGATCTTCGCCCTTAGTCGCTTCAACCTTCTTACCAAACTTAAGAGCAATACCAATAGAAGCAACGATTCTATTGCATTCGTTATATCTATTCTTAAGAAGATCAATATAAGCAGCGTTAGTAGCGGAAACATAAGACATGATCTTGGTAATAGCACTAGCTTTAGCCTTAACTTGATCACCTTCTCCACTCTTAACTTCATTAGCTAACTTATTAACCTCACCCTTCAGAGTCTGATATCCCTTCTTAATAGCCTGAGTATCAACGCCATCAACAATAATAGATTTAAGTGTTGAGATGTTTTTATCAACCCAGCTTGTTGTAATATCTTCACTCTTTTCAGGAATATCATAAGATTTAGTAATAGCTTCCTTAATATCGCTTGCAGATTTGATTCCTTTTAAAACAGGGAATGCATCACCAAATTTTGCAGCAACATCAATATCTCCGCCATTACCATTCTTAATATCATTAGCAATATTCTTTGCTGCAGTGTAAACAAAGTTATTAGCATTTACAAATCTTTGTGCAGTACCAGACATCAGTTGAGCAGAAAAGACATAACGTCCCTTGCCAAATGTCTTATCATTAGGAATAGTAGTACGCTTTTTATTCCAAGCTGCAACAATCTTATCTGCTTTATTAACCTTTGCAGTATGAATCTTTTCCTTAAACCATGCAATAGCTTTTTCAAACATTGCCTTGATCGCATTCCAAATCTTTTGGAAGAATCCAGCAACATTATCTTTCAGCTTATTACCTTCCTCAGTGGGCTTTCCATCTTCTGCTTCATAGACAATTTCAGCACCTGTAGATTCATAAACAGCAAGTTCATTTACACCAATCGAAGTCATAAGATCAGTATAAGCTTCCTCACATAAAGATCCAACATAAATAGCAGACTCCAGAGTAGTACCAAAATTCGGCATAATTACATTGGAAATAGCAGAACCAAGAATATCAGTATTCTCTTCCACAGAAGAGGTAACTTTAGATGTATAAACCATAATATATTATCCTCCTCTTCCTATTAAATCATCTCGCACATTTCAGCTACATACATATCGGATGTATCGAACAGTGCTTCAAGAACAGCAGCTTCCTGAACACCGCCCTTTGCAGCACGACCAGCAGCAAGAACAATTTTACGATTAGCTGCAAGAATCTTAACAAGAGCGTTGTTAACTGTATTCATAGCTTTGTTAACGCTTGCACCTGTTCCAGAAACTGCAGAGTAAACCCTAGCGCCAGCAGCGGGACTATCGGACTTCTTAGATTGAGCTTCGTTTGCAGCTTTTTCCATAGCTTTGACAACCTTAAGAGCCTTATCAGCACTGTCTTTTGCAACTTTAATAATCTCTCTACCACCTTTAAGTTCATCAAGCGCTTTCTTAGCAATATCAGCAGTAATTTGAGTATTTGTCTGACCATTATCAATATTAGAAACTGCTTTGATAAGATCTTCAACCTCTTCGGTCATCTTTTTCTTTATAATATTAGCACCATCACCAGATCCAGGAGTATTATCATCAAGTCCTCTAAGAATCGTGCTAACATTTCCAGCATCAGCAATAAGTTCTTTATAAGTAGCTTCTGCCTTTATTTTAAGCTCAATCATAGATTTGGTAGGAGCTGCAACCTTAACAGTTATAGGCTTGAAATTTTTGTTGATAGCATCACTATACTTTTCAACAATCTTCTTGTCAGCCTTAATCAGATCTAAGATTTTATCACGGAAAATACGAGCAACTTTAAGGATAGCTTCTTTAATTGCTTTAATTGCACTTTTGATCTTTTCCCAAATCTTCTTAGCAGTAGAGTTTTCGACTTTTTCATTAACAGCTACAAGTTCAGCACCTTCTAAAACCATGCTATTAGAAACAGTAGCAAAATCAGCACTAATAATAGCATCAAACATTCTCATGTCATTTTCATGAAGCTGAGCAATGACACCATAATTAGTAAGACTAGCAGTTTCACGGGAAGTATCAGCAAATGCTTCGATAATTTCCTGCTCAAACTGAGAGTCCTCTGCGATAGATGTCAATCTATTAGCAGCGTATACGCTCATTTTTATATCCTCCTTAAATTATTTTAAAAAATTTGTGAGAGTTTTTATAAGCAAAATAAAAGAATCACTTATTTATTTCAATGTTATTATGTTACTATTTAAAATATATCATCAGAATTCATGTCATCAGGAAGCTGATCTTCGACATCTTCAGCTTTAGACTTACGCTTATCTTCCTCAGTATCTCTTTCAGCTTCTTTCTGAGCCTTCTTGTGATCAATAGCAAGTTTATTAGACCAAGCACGAAGTTTTTCAGCAATCTTAAGCTGCTTAGCAATAACCTTTTTCTTTCTATCTTCATCCATAGAATCATCAGAATACTTTAACTGATTAGCATTAGCTTCCAAGAACTGAGCTTGAATAGCAAGAGCATCACTAATCTTTACTCTACTATGAATAGCAAAATATGTAATAGATCTAAGTAAAGGAATAACACAACCAAGAAGTGCTTTAATACCCATGATTGTATAAGTAATAATGCTAATTCCGCCACTAACGATACTCCCTACAATACCTTCCTGAACATCGGTAACTCCCATAGGTGTATTTCCAGGATTACCACATCCATTAACGGGTTGTGTTATACCGGTAGGTGTTCCATCACATCCATTAACTGCTTGAGTAGTATCCTCTACATCGTCACTACCAAACAGTTCTTCAGGTTTTTGATCAGTAGTATCAGGAACTTCTTCATCATCATTCTTGATAGTGATAGTAACCTGATCATTATCTGTATCAACAGACTTCATAATTTCTACAGATTCTCTACGAACCTTTGCTTTATAAACTTCAGATAATGCTGTATCAATCTGGCCAGTAGAACAACCAAGATTAAACTTTTCAAGTTGCTCATAAAGAAGATTATCTCTTGTATTATTATAAGCAATCTTATCAAGAGCGGCACTGAAAGAACCAGTCTCAGGATCTTTAATAAACTGAATAGTTGTAGCAATCAAGAAAGAAACAGTCTGCTCAATTGCAAGTACTATAAGATTATAGAGTACCATAGGAAACTCAGTATTAGTAGCATAGCCTTTCATAAACTGAGTTTTTCTGGATTTAACATTATCAATTGCACCAAGTACATTATCTACAATCTTAGTATCCTGATTATACTCAACAACGATCTTACGAATAATATTGATACATTCAACAGTATTCTCGAATCCTTCAACTTTAGTAATATCACCTCTAGAACGAGGAATAGAACCAAAGTCAATCTTATCTACATTATCAACAATCTTATCATAAAGAGCATTGGTAAGTGCAGTAAGAAGTTGAGTATCATTAGTATCTTCAGATAAAATCAATTTTCTTGTTCTTTCATCAGCGATATCGAAATATTCTCTGATGAGCCTTTCCGAATCCGAAATAAACATATTTCAATATCCCCCTTAAATCATATTTTTATTTAACAGATTGACAACCTGCTTGTAAGAATTATCTTTAGCTTCTTTCTGAAGGAATGAATAAGCTTGCTGATCCCACATATCATTGCCAGCATATAAAAACTTAGCAACTTCAATAGAATCATCTGCAATGACAATACCCATGAGATTATAAGTTTCCATTACATCTTTAGCAACTCTAACATTGCTAAGATTAATATTATAATACTTATTAAGAGCATTAACTGTTTCCTGAGATACTACAAGAACAGTAATAGCAGAAGCATCATTACCTTCTCTTCTAAGCTTATTCCAGACATTCTTGATAGAACGATTCTCAAGAGTCTTCCACATATTAGCAGCTACACCCTTCTTAGAAGAGTTCTTAGCATCAATCTTAGCTTGATTAATACAAAGTAAGAAATCCTTAACAAAACTGATTTCACCAGTAGTAGCTCTAATAAAGTTCTTAAAGTTAACTTTAGTCTTATTCTTAGCAAAAATGCGATCAATAATATCTTGCGCTTCAACAGAGATAAGACGAGATTTAACACCTGCCACAAAAGATTCTTTACCAACAACCACTTTAGGATCATTAGGATTTATCTGATTATAATTAATAATCATAAGAGCAGGCTGCATTTCATTAGCTTTCTTTACATCGGCATCGAGAAGCCTTTTTGTAAAGAATTCATTTTTATCTTTTAAATTTTTTGCAACTCTATCTTTTTCTTCATTATTAAATCTTTCGCGTTCTCTTGTTTCTCTGTTTTTAGCATATTTTGTATCAAGAACCTTCTTTTGATAATCAAGATCGTCAGGAGTTCTTCCATTAGGATTATCATCAGGATCATTACTTTTAGTAGTACCAGTTATAGGATCGTAATCATTATAATTACCATAATTATCCGTAGTAGACGTTTTATGAGAACCATTACTATCTTGAGTAGTAGTTTGAGAACTACTAGTAGCTCTTCTTGTAGGTCCCTTCTTTGATTCTCTAATAGAAAGATCATAATCTTTTCCTCTTACTTCATAATCAAGTAAAGAAGAAGATTCGTCGAGACTATTGATAGGAAAGCTCTTAGCTTCTCTCATAGTCTTAAGCATATTTGCTACTATTGCTTTTTCCTGAACAGGATCTAACTTAACAGATTCATCCATTAAATCTTGCATAGTATCCATGTAATCGTCAATATTATAATTTGTCTTAATATTATTATGGATACTTTTAATTACATCAACAGCATTTTTTGATGTAGTCATATTCATAGAAGAAAATAGTATATGAAGCATTGTAACGATATTTCTTTCATTAGCTCTACTGATCATAGATGCAGTGGAAGGTGATAAAGAATCGTCACACATACAAGGAAAAGTCATAATAAGATTCTTAGTATAATTGGAAATAGATCCTCCAAGGTAAGTATCCTTTGTTCCGCCTTTCCCAAGAGGATTAATTACCTTTTCAGCTTTATTCATAAGATCTATAATAGAACTTATGCCGTTAGTTTCGTTAACAGATTGCATATCTGAAAACCTCCTTCCGATAAATTATATATGTGTTGATTTGGAAAACAAAAAATAAAGTGTTAATCTTATGATTTCTCGATTAATTCTACATATTTTATATCATACTATATTTGGTACATTACATGTAGGATTTAATAGTTTCATCATCAATAATGTCTTCATAATCATAGTTTCCAAGAGCATATCTATGTTCTAATTGTAATCTATCGATAGGATCTAATTTAATATTGTTATTGCCTATAACAAATTTCATTATAGCACATTTTTTAGATCTATGTCTTTCCCTATCAATAACGTCTTGAACTTCATTATGCTTTGGAGCAACAAATGCTTTATAAAAACTATCAAGCTTATCAAACAAATTCTTATCCCCCTTTAAACATGTGATATCCCTATATGGTATTACTTATAGGTGAGAGGATTCAGAATCGAATAATGATAAGATGATAGCACTTTATTTTTTATTCATCGATTCTATCATTATTATCAAAGAGATTATACCAAGCTTTCGCCTGATATAATCTCTCACATTCACCTATATAGTATACAATCAAAATAATTTTTGCTAATATCTTAATCAGGGGAACATTCATATAATCATTATAAATAAAGAGGAGGAAGATAACTTATGCCTAGTCATATGGAAAGAAGAATTATCGATAGGGACCCTAAATTTGGTCCTCCATTAGTACGCGATGTTGAAGTTGTTGATGGCAGAGCTAATCTTAATCTTCCCTATAAAAATGGTGTGGCTAACTCATTATATCAACCAACAAATGATAATGTATATTCTCCTTATGCTCCTGATTATACAACAGAAAATGGTAGAATGGAAGATAATGGAGTATCTAAAGCTCTTCTGAATACCTCTTTTACAACTCCTGGTATTTATACTATGGATTATTTTAAAGGATTAAGACACTCTAAAAATTTATTTTATGCAAATGAAATAAATCTTTATAGTAAAACATATAGATTTGGAGTACTTAATCCAAATGCTGCTATAAGTGGAGTTAGAGAAGTATTATTTTTTACTAAACCGGATCTTAATATTTTAGCTAGAGAAAATGATAGAAATGATTCTTCTCTTAAGCATCCTATACAGTTAAATCCTGATTTAGCTGGAAGAATATTTTGGGAAGATATGAAAGAAAAGAGATTTAATGCTATTAGATCTCTTCAAGGATCTGCAGATGGATGGCTTGATCCTTTTAATCATCTTCTTCAAAATACAGTTACAAGTAATCTTGAAATTCCTGGATTAAGTTCAGAAGGAATAGAAACTACAAAGAATGCTTATGGGGTAAATATTACATACAGAGGATCTTCTGAAGCATCTAATGATAGTTTTGATTTTTCATTAGAGTTTAAAGATACAAAATGGTTAGATGTATATTATTACTTTAAAATGTATGAAGAATATGAAACTCTCAAGCATCATGGCCTTGTAAGACCTTGGAAACCTTATATTACTAGTAAAATATTACATGATCAATTTTCAATCTATAAGTTTTTATTAGATGATGATAATGAGACTATATTGTACTTTGCTAAGTTTTGGGGAGTATATCCTAAGAGTTTACCAAGAGATACATTTTCCAATACAACATTTGATTCTGGTATTACTTATAGTATTGAATTTAAAGGCCAATTCTTTGATGATTCTGATCCAATTATATTAAGAGAATTTAATGATATATCTTATAATTTTTATAATTCTCGAAAATATCAGATTGACGTATATAATGACATGCTTGGTAGAATTGATGGTAGAGCTGCACAATCTGCATACGTAGTTGAAGAGCCTGCCAAAAGATCTCCTACAGGATTTGTATATAAATTAAAATGGAAAGGAGATGATACAGAATAATGGCAACAAATACAACTTCCAGTACAACTGCTGTTAATTCTGATTGGAACATAAATACTGATATCTATGATATTTCTAGATCTATTAATGAGGTTAAAAGTAGATATATTGATGATGAGGATGAAACAACATTATCATTAGGTATTTATGGATTCTTATCTGATATTTTGGCTAAAGAAATTCAAACAGATACCATTATGACTGGTATATTGGGAAATGAAATGTTTCCTACAAGAGCACAGTTATCTAAAAATATATTAGCTCATGCGGTATATAATTCAATTCTTGACGTTAATGCTACTCCTGCAAAGGTTACTATTAATATTGGATTGAAAGTAGAAGATTTCAACAAATATAGCCTTAATAATAGATTCGTATTTGATCATATGTGTGGTTTATTTATTGACACTTATGAATTTCATCTCGATTATGATGTAATTCTTACTAGATCAACTACAAGTGATAATATTTATACTGCTAGATATGATATGAGTGTTTTAAATAGAATTTCTGATGTTACTCAACCATATCTTAATCAACCTTTTGTAATTCAAATCGGAGATTATGAATATATTGTATTTCAAGCTACAGTTAGACAATGTACGATAATGGAAATCAATGATAAGATTGTTAGTGAGTCTGTTATTGATAATAGAACTTATACATTCTCTCTTAAAGATCAAGATCAATTAGTAGATTTTGATGTTTATGTAAATGACCAAGGTACTGTTACTAAACTGAGACCTCTTCTTGTAGGATCTGTGGATGCTGGTATAGATGAACCTTATTGTTGGTATATGTATATTAATGACAATACTATTAGAATTAGTTTTGATCATAAATCTTATATACCAGGATTTAATTGCGATATTTATATTAAAGCATGGACTACATTAGGAGAAGGTGGAAACTTTACTTATAAAACTATCGATGAACAAGCCGAAGGATTCTTTACAGAATTAAAGTCCGATTATCTTGGTTATAATAATCTTACATGTTATATTATAACAGGATCTGATTCTATAGGTGGTGAAAATAGGAAGAGCAAAGAAGATTTACAAAAATTAATTCCTAAAGCAGCATCTTCGAGAGGAAATATTACTACTGATAATGATGTAACTAATTACTTTAATCTTATTGAAACTCAATATGATAAAGTAGAAATGAGAAAGAAGCAAGATAATAATTTAGCTAGAATTTGGTATGCATTCTTATTACTTAAAGATGAGAATGATAATATTGTTCCTACTAATACTATAGCTATTAGAATTGATAAGGATGCTGATTATATAGTTCGTTCTGATGATAATAGATTAACTGTACCTGCAGGTACAGTAATAAGATATGATGCTAATACTAAGATTGGTGAAGTTATAGATGAAACAGATGTACCTGATATCTATAGCGATGAGTATTATGCCAATGATACCTATTATTATCTTACAATCTATAATATAGTATTAACGCCTGATCCTTTACATACTGCATTCTTCATGACAACTGTAGATGATAAATCTTATTTTATTTATAAATGGGTAAATGAAGATTGTTTACTTCAGTTTGTTGCTAATAAATGTACATTTGCTAGAAATCTTCTTACAGACCAATCTGTATATAAATTTAAATTCTCCTTGGCTCAATCTATAAGTGGAGACTTTGGAATGTATAAAGAAGAAATAGTGGATGGTGTAAATGAATATGGAGATAATGAGCAGCAAACTATTATTACTAATAATATGGCATGCGTAGTTGTATTTTATGATAATGGAGCACCTTATCGATGGATGCCTTGCGAATTAGATAATTTCGATACTGAGACTTATGTTGCATCTTGGTCTCTTAATCTTACCACTGATAATGATCTTGATAATCATGATCGTATGAAAATTCTTGATCTTCATATGATTGGTAAAGCTACAGCTAAAACCTATGGATATTTCAGTGAAACTATGGAAACTAGAGTTTATATACTAGCTAAATTTACTAATGGTGAACGTGGTAGATATGATCTTGATTCTATAGCTCCTGGATATGATGGATATTCTGTAACCAATATATACGAAGT
>Ga0247611_10009229_pt1 | contig 11922 bp, 12 predicted proteins | sample 177DNAGHGhighgp2_FD_192422 | JGI IMG/M metagenome (GOLD analysis project Ga0247611, IMG submission 192422) | Sheep rumen microbial communities from Palmerston North, Manawatu-Wanganui, New Zealand - 1770 DNA GHGhigh gp2 | ecosystem: Host-associated > Mammals > Digestive system > Stomach > Rumen... | reverse complement strand
TTATTCATCCTCTGTCACTCCTCCGCATTTTCCGTTTCGGCACTATCTTTGATACGATAGTAATCCGCCATCTTCACATTCAGCTTCACGTAAGAATCCGCTTTTTGGTTGCTCACCCGCTCAAGAAGCACGCAGCTTTCAAGGCTTCTTTGATAGTCCCAACCAGAATCAGAAAGATCCACTTCCTGTGTCTCGGCCCCATTGTAGTATACCGGGAACCGAAATTTGATACTCTTCAAGAAGCGTCCATCCTCCTGTTCCTCTTCAAAGATTTCAACACGCTCTACAAAAGAGTTAATAAAGCGCTTCTTTTCTGCATCTGTGAATTCACCGTATATTTTATCAAAGCTCTTAAGGATGCGATAGATAGAGTCTTTGGAAAGCTGCTTCTTGTTTATGTTTTCGATTCTCAGGGAGATGGTATCAATCTCATCTTCTATTGCACCAATTTCCTCATATAGCTTATTCATGCGCTCCTGCATATCATCATATTTTCTGTCATAGAACCTGTCACTAACATCAAGAGCGTCCATCTGCTCAGCCAGTTTATTCTTAGCACCGATTGTCTGTCGAAGTCTGGTCCGACAGATTTCTCTTTCTTTTTCCAACTCTTCTGTATCTGTTTTTGCTCCCACTTTAGTTTTGAGAGCATCTTGAAACTTTGGGTTATTGACGAGCTTATATATAACCTCTTCTACGGCAGCATTTACTTTATCCTGCCCCCATTGATGATGGTAGCTACAGTTATGACCATCGACTTTAAGCCTATGCTTGCATGCATAATAGAAGAAATCCTTATAGTATGTACCGTCAGGTTTCTTTTTACGATTAACATTGGAATACATGGCACCATGACAAACAGGGCACCGTAGTATTCCCGATAAAATATGTTCATGCTCAAGGCTATGCGTCTTTTCTCTTTTTACTCCAGTTTCTTTTCTTTTTTGAGCTGCAAGTCTGAAGTCGTCCTCTGAAATAATAGCCTCATGAATTCCATCATATAAATCATATTCGTCTTGTTTTACAACATGATATTCATTTCGCGTTCCTTGAATTTTCTCATTAGAGCGCCTGCCATAAGGCATCTTTCCCATATAAATAGGATTATCAAGCACCCCCTTTATGAAAGAACTTGCAAATGCATCAAGTGTATTATTCTGACGCTTTTTCTTCTTATATCCATGCGTATTTAGGTAATCTGCCACACCATTAACACCCATATTGGTATGAATATACTTGTCAAAAATAATACGAATGATTTCAGCTTCATCTTCTGCAATTATGAGTTCCCCGTTAACAAGCGTATATCCGTAGGGAGCAAAACCACCATTCCAACGACCTTCTCTTGCTTTCTGTCTACGTCCTTCCATTGTTTGAACAAGAATATTTTCTCGCTCAATTTCAGCGACAGCCGAAAGAACTGAAATCATAAGCTTTCCTGCTTCCTTAGAACTATCAATTCCATCCTCAACACAGATCAGATTAACACCATAATCCTGCATTAGCTGTAATGAGCTGAGAACATCAGCAGCATTTCGCCCGAATCTTGATAACTTAAACACTAAGACGTAACTCACACCATCCGTACCACTTGCAATTTCTTCAAGCATCCTTGAGAACTCCGGTCTACCATTTATATTTTTGCCAGAGTGACCTGCATCAGAAAACTCTTTTACAACTTCCATATCCTGATATTCAGCATATTTAGTGAGTTTATCACGTTGGGCATCCAAACTATAACCGTCAACCTGTATTGCAGTAGAAACACGAGTGTAGATATAGCATTTCGTTTGTTTCTTCATTTTGAACATCCTCCTATGGAAGTTGCAATAATCCATTTTGCAATAATTTCTTTATCATCGGTTTATACTTATCTATTCCAAAATCTTCTACAATACTTGTGATTCGACCACCCGCATCTTTTGACGATGCGCCGCATAAGAATACACGTTCTTCTTTTGTTCCGTAATCAAGAACAATAAATCTGTCATGAAATATTCCACCGGTGTGCTGCATGGTGAGTTTAATATTAGGATATTCTTTGCAGAAATCCGTATACTCAACATTGTGAAGTTTACCACTCCCTATATTATCGCTGAATATTCTAATATCAGTTCCTGCAGGCGCATTTTTCAGTAACACCAGCGTTCTAAGACCTATATAGTTATCGACTAAGTATATTGACTTTTTCGCTTGGCTGTATATGGAAGAATAAGCAACAGCGGCACTGCAATACTTAGTATTAAACATAAGCCATCCATTATCTTCATTATTAACAAAACCATTCATCATATCTGCCAATTCTGATTTAGTAACTACCTCCCCCAGCTGTTCCATTACATCGGACATCTGCCTTTCAACGGATCCTATATCCATACGCAAGTTTGAAATCTCTGAAGTGTTTTCCATGGTCTGTATCGAAATCTGCATAACCTCGCGCTGACCGATAAGGCTCTGATTTCCAAGAATATAATCTTTCATTTTCTTAAAAGTTTTAACTAAGTCCTTACTCTGTTTTGCCGCAAGCTCTCCCTTCAGAATAGTCATTAGCATATAAACGCCCTGTTCCGTAAAAACATTAGGAAGGTATCTTGAGCCGCCCCAACTTGAGGTCAAATTTTTTGACCTCAAGTCCTTCCATTCATCTCGAGTCAATTTGAAAGTAAACTCATTATCAAAGCGATCTTGATTATTTTTCACCTGCTGATTCAAAGCTTTTGTAGTATATCCGTATATTTCTGCCAAATCTGAATCAAGCATCACCTTTACGCCACGTACCTCATATAGTTTTTCTTTCAAAAGTTCTTCCGTGATTTCTACTGGAACTATTTCAGTATTCTCAACCGCTTTCTTATTTTTACCGTCCATATTTTCCTTTCCAAATCTTGAGGTCAAATTTTTTGACCTCAAGATTCTATGTCTTAACCTTAATATTTAAAGTGTTCACTTCTGAACACTTTTTGAAGTCCCTGCAATTTTCTGCAGTTCTTTATAATATGCCAGATAGCGATAGGCTGTTCTTCTGCTGACATCCCCCTCTGCCACAATCTCCATAAGAGTCATGCCACTCTCATACTTCAATACGAAATCATTGTATGCTGCCATCCAAGCTTCATCATGTTTTTTGCGACCACCGAAGTTGCGCTTTCGAAGCTTTTCATTTTCCGCCTTAAGCTCGGCAACCTCTTTTTCTAATTCTTTTATTCTCTTAAGGGCTTCATCAAGAGTTGTAATCTTCATCTTGTGCCACCTCGCTTTCTGACACCATTGTAATTCTGCACTGTGCCACTGTCAACTTGCTTTTTGGCACATACTCTTTTCTGATTTCATCCCTGAGTCTTGATTGTGATAACATTGCCTATAATAATCTTTGAGTCGGTTACCAATTTTTTCGTATGAATAAACAATTGTGACCGGCGTATTGCCAATATATACGCAATAGTCATAGTCTATATCATCCATAGCAAACTTACCGGCATACTTTTCAATTAGCTCAGCAAGTACATCGATGCATCTTTCAAAAGCTACATTACAAGATGGATTTTCAAAGTAATTCCTTCCCATATTCTCCTTCCTTTCATCCTATTTTTTCGCTTTTCACAAATTGGCAAGCAGTGCATCGGTGTACACCTGATGCGATTTTGCTTGTTGGGGAGTGTGCCCCAATCCCCCTGATTGCCGATTTTCATCGACAAGCTACGCCTGCAAAGCAGGCTAAAAACGAAGTCAATAAATGTCCAAATATTTGTTAAAAGTCTTTTCCACCTTCTTCAAAACTCGTTCATGATTCTCCTTCATATCTGAAATTGTTTTGCCATCTACAGTGCCACATGAATTGGCAACTTTTGCAATCTGGTTGATATTGTTGCTGTCAATTTTTAGAAGTTTGATGATTTCTAATAACTCACTGAAGTCTATGTGAATGTAATATCCATCGATTGCCATCTTCCTAATATAGGCGCTCATGTTTTTGACTCCTATCTTCTCCATCCTGTCATGAATCATCTGCAATTCATTTTCAGGAATCTTGATATGAATCTGTTTGTTACATGGAACGTATCCCTGATTTAACAACATTTGCTTTTCACCTCCTCTCGTTATCGTTGTTCATGGACTAATTATCCAAGATTTAGAAGCCCTACTCCGTATATCCAAGAGGTAGGAAATAGCTGCTCTTCTCAAAATTTTCCACGATATTGGAATTCATCATTTATAGCCAACTTACATTCTGTTATGATTTACATATACAAGAACTTTTGGAAAAGCACTGGGGGAATAAAGCATTGAAGTGTAAATTATCAATTCAGGAAAAACTAAAAGATTTGAGAATAGAAAAAGGCCTGTCTCTGCAAGAATTGTCAGAGCAGACCGGAATATCCAGAGCATCACTTGGAAATTATGAAACAGATGATTACAAAGAAATCTCTCACAAGGCCATCATCACACTTGCAGATTTTTATGGAGTAACATCAGATTATCTTCTGGGGCTTACAGAAAACAGAGAGCAACATCCATTTCCCGTAGATAAACTTGGGCTAGATGATGAAACTATAAATCTATTGAAAAGCGGAAAGCTTAATGTCCGCCTGATTTGTGAAATGATTAAGCATCCAGATTATATAAATTTTATTTCTGATATGGAAATTTATGTTGATAATCTTGCCGGAATGCAATTTAGAAACATTAACAAAATGATTGAACAGACAAGAGTTCGCCTTCAAAACAAAGGCATCTCTGATGAAGACCATTACATGAGGACTTTAGAGGCAGCTACTATCTCCGAAGACAATTACTTTAACAATCTTCTCGGAAATGATGTAGTAAAAATTGCAAAAGATATAAGAGATGCACATAGTAAAGACGCAGAAACCGGTGAAGCTACGACACCTGTTGACGATATACTTGACTCATTTGAGGAATTAAAATCTGCAGACAATGCCACTCAGGCCCAAATGGTTATGTACAGCAAACTTTTCAAAATCAATTTTACCAAAATGGATCCATATGAATTTAAAACCTTTACTGACATCCTACAAAGATACTCGGATCTTTGTAAACCGATTAGAGGAAATGGTCGTGGCAAAAAGAAAAAATAAGCCCATAGGCTCTGCTGCAATATTCAGAGCAATGGGCTTATATAGATGTTTTAAAATAGAACTGATATAGTCGTACCTACTCCAGGGGCACTATCTAATTCAATTTTAGCATCATGTATTTCAACAATATGCTTTACAATTGCAAGTCCAAGGCCTGTTCCGCCTGTAGCTTTTGATCTGCTTTTATCAACTCTGTAAAATCTTTCAAATACTCTCTGTTGATCAGCTGCAGGAATACCGATTCCATTGTCTTTTACAATTAGGCAGTGGCAATTGTCTATAGACTTAACTGATACCGTAACTTTCCCTCCAGGATTATTATATCGAATTGCATTTTGAACCAGATTCTCAATAAGCTCCTTTATCAGCTCTCTGTTGCCATGTATAACGCTCTCTTTACCATCAATGGATATACTAATATCTTTGAGCTTTGCACTTACTGATAATTCATTAACGCATTCTTTTGCAACCGCATAAAGATCAATTTTTTCAAATGCCATTCCATGATCTACCCTGTCCAGTTCTGAAAGTTTAATGATATCGTTGATGAGTGCTAAAAGTCTGTCTGCATTTTTACGAATTTCCTGATAAAAATGATTCTGTTTTTCCGAGCCTACCATCCCGCCTTCTAGTAGTTCTGCATAACCGGAGATTGCTGTAAGGGGAGTCTTTAACTCATGTGATACATTTGCAGTAAAATCCTGTCTTGCTTTGGCTGCCGCTAAAATGTCTGTATGCTGCGCCCTAAGCATTTCGGAAAGAGGATCAAGTTCCTTATATGGTGACTCATAATCTGCGTTTTCCAAATTTGAAACCATCACTTCAATTGGTCTTAATAACTGCCTTGTGAGTAAATGTGATATTAATACACATATAGAAATGATTATAAGAATAATCAGGATAATAATCGGCGCCACCGACATAAATACAGACCAAAGGCTTTGTGCATTTGTGGCTACTCTAAGAACTGTGCCATTATCCAAAAGAACTGCATAATAAAAGGTATTCTTGTTCATGGTGTCAGACTTTCTAACTGCCTCACCCACCCCATCAGCAAATGCTTTTTGTATCTCTGGTCTGTCATTATGATTTTGCAAAAGCTCTGCCGATGTATCATTGTCATAAAGAACTGTTCCGTCCTTTGCAACCCAGGTTACACGCAGTTCATCGATATCAGTGGACAAGTCAATCTCATCTATATCAATATTCACTGACTCAAAATAATGTGTATCCCTCAAAAGCTTAGCGCTGACTGACAGATCCGACCGCACCTGTTTCTGGAACAGATTATAGTATATAATTGTTATCCCTATAACAGTAGCAATAACCGCGATTATGGCAATTCCAACAAGTCTTGTATTTATCTTATTTTTCATTCCATTACATATCCTACATTTCTGATTGTTTTTATTCTGCTGCCGTAATCCCCAAGCTTTTGCCTAAGTGTTTTTACATGCATATCTACAGTTCTTGACTCACCTTCGTAATCAGTTCCCCAAACCTGATTCATTATGGTATCTCGACTTAACACAATTCCCTTGTTAATTATGAATTGTGAAAGAAGCTCATACTCTTTAAAAGTAAGCTCTACGACTTTTCCTTCAACTGACACCTCGTGCTTTTCATTATTTATCACAAGTTCATCAAGCTTAAGTTCTTTTATATCTTCCACCTGGGTTCTACGTAGCATTGCCTTAACTCTTGATATAAGCTCCATTACTGAAAATGGCTTTTTTATATAATCATCTGCACCATCTTCTATACCCTTTACCAGATCAAGTTCTCCCGTTTTTGCTGTAACCATGATGATCGGAAGTTTTTTAGTGTCAGGATTCTTTCTGAGCTTTTTTGTTATCTCATTTCCATTTTCATCCGGTAACATAATATCCACCAAACATAAATCCGGTAAGACTTCTTCCATTTTCTTAAAAAAATCCGTAGCACATGAAAATCCACATACTTTATGCCCTGCATTTATTAACGCAAGTTCTTCTATCTCCCTAATACTGTCATCATCCTCAATAATATAAATTAGTGCCATATAATTACTCCCTTTATTATTACAAAGACATCATAGCATTCTACTTTCCAATGGGATAGCGTTGCAATAATTTCTCAAACTCTTTGTTAAATGATTCTCTCTCTTCGTTCGAAAAATTCTTAAAATACTCATGAGTACTATAATCATTATCAAAAATCGTAATCATCTCCACTGCAATATTAGAACAATGGTCTGACACTCTTTCGAGTCCTGTTAAAATATCTTCTAGGACAAATCCCATCTCAATAGTACATTTTCCCTTCTTCAGTCGTTTGATGTGATTTTCCTTAATATTCTTTGCTAATGTATCAATTACTTCCTCTAACGGTTCCACATGTAATGCCATTTCAATATTATCTTCACAGAAACTATCTACTGTAAGGCTACAAATGTCATTTATGGCTCTGCTAAGCGTTTCTATTTCTTTCTTTGCTTTCTTGGTAAAAGACAGCTCCTTTTTATGAATCTCCCCGGCAGAGTTTACAATTTCCATGGCGTGATCTGAAATTCTCTCAAAATCGCTGATACTGTGAAGAATAAGTGACATGCTTTGACTATCTGCTGTTGAAATATTCTCACTTGATATCTTTACAAGATATGAACCTAATACATCTTCATATTTATCTATCACCGATTCAAGTCTTATTACTTCTTTTACCTTCTCTGCGTCATAACTATTTAAGGCACCAAGAGCTAAAACTATAGATTTTTTTGAAAGCTCAGCCATTTCTTTAACTTTTCCCCTACAAAGCTCCATGGCAAAAGCAGGATTTCCAAGAAATCTTTCATCGATAGAAACTATATCTGTATTATTTTCTTCACTTTTGCCATCAGGAATAGTGATTTCTGCAAGCTTAACAAGATAGTTAGAAAATGGGAACAATACAATTGTTGCACCTATGTTAAATAAGCTATGAATAACAGCAATTCCTGCAGCATTGGCTGCATTTCCTAAAAAAGCAAACTCCACAAAAGCATTTATTATATAGAAGACCGTCATAAAAATACAGGTACCGATCAGATTAAAATACAGATGAACCATCGCCGCTCTTCTTGCATTTTTGCTTGCTCCGATTGATGAAATAATAGCTGTGATACAAGTACCAATATTCTGCCCCATGATAATCGGAAGTGCCACGGAATAATGAACAGCACCTGTTGCACATAATGCCTGTAGTATTCCCACTGAAGCTGATGAGCTCTGAATAATTGCTGTAAGAATAGCTCCTACTGTCATTCCCAGAATAGGATTATGAAAAGCTGTCATCATCTTTGTAAATGATGGATTATCAGCAAGTCCTGACACAGCACCACTCATTGTTTCCATTCCAAACATCAAAATTGCAAAGCCAAGCAATATACCGCCAATATTCTTTTTCTTTGAATCCCCTTTGCCTGTCATAAAAAGAATAATACCGATGGCCGCAAGAACAGGTGAGAATGAAGATGGCTCTAACAACTTTAACCATAAACTACTACCTTCAATTCCTGTAAGTGATAACATCCAGGATGTAATTGTGGTACCGATATTAGCTCCCATAATAATGCCAACCGCCTGGGACAATTTCATGATTCCTGAATTAACAAAGCCTACTACCATAACTGTAGTAGCTGATGATGATTGTATTACAGCTGTAACACCAGCCCCTAATAAGACTGCAAAAAATCTTTTTGTAGTCAGCTTTTCTAATATTATTTCAAGCTTTCCTCCAGCCATATTGGAAAGACAATTTCCCATAACACTCATTCCATACAGAAAAAGTGATAAGCCCCCTATCATATTTAATACGCTAAAAATGTCCATACATAATCCTTTCAAATTCTATTCTTTAACCACCCGTTAGAATATAATTTAAAAGTAAAATGTACGGACATGTTTATGTAAAATCCATGTAAAATCATTGGCTGCATGATATTTACAATGCTTTATTTCCATTAACCATCAATCCAAACGTTACTCCCAACAGTTCTGATGCTTTTCTGCACATCATCATTCTTCCAAGAAATATATCAAAATATTCATACATGGTACAGATTTTCTCATCTATTTCAAGATTCAAAGTAATCTGCTTTTTCTCTTTATCAATAACAAGATCTGTCCTGGTAACAGCATAATTAACTCTGTCATGAACATCAAAGCTCGCCTTTGGTTTTTGTCTCACTCTGTTTCTTCTTACATCTGTTTTATCCGCAATAATAAGTGCTGCAGAAATCACATCTGTTGCGCCACCGGTAGATTCATCATGATGTGCAATTGCCGAAACAATAGTAAGGCGTTCCTGTATATCTATATTTTTTTGCTTCAAAAGATCATTTGCCAGGATTGCACCATACTCTGCATGTCTGCTTCGATTAATTGCATTTCCAATATCATGCATATATGCAGCCACTTTAACCAATTCAATCTGTTTCTTTTTATAGCCTAAAGATCCAAGTATTTCTGCCGCGCGCTCTGCAACGAGTGAGGCATGTATCTCTGAATGATCTGTAAATCCAAGCACTCCAAGGTTTTCATTTCCTTTCGCTATCAGTGCCTGAACTTCTTCATTATCCTTTATCTCTTTATACTTCATCTGCATCCTCCTTCTGCTTAAGTGAAAAAATCACCCATTCCGCTATATTTGTAGCATGATCTCCAATTCTTTCAAAATACTTCGCAATCATCAGAATGTCTGTTGCTTCTTCTCCCTCTCCTGGGTTATTCAATATAAGTTTGATAACATCCTTCTTTGCTTCTACAAACAAATCATCCACCACATCATCATGTTCAATAACTTCCTTGGCCTTAATCACATCCTTCTCAACATAAGCCTCAATACTATGATTGAGCATAATCATTGTTTCTGTAGCCATTTTTGAAATATGCTCGAACTTATCAATTTGACTACCCTGCCCCATTAAAATTGTCATTTCAGAAATATCTGCTGCATGATCTCCGATTCTTTCCATATCTGTAACCATCTTCAGAGCTGCAGTTACGTTGCGTAAATCTCTAGCTACAGGTTGTTGCTGAATTAAAAGATTAAAGCAAATACCTTCTATCTTCTTTTGAAGATGATCTATTTCTACATCCCCCTCCATAATAGCTCTAGCCATTTTTTCATCTCGGGCAATCAGAGCTTCAATTGCATTTTTAATAGATTGAACAATCTTATTTCCCATTTCTATCATTTCTTTATTTAATTCTAAAAGTTGCTCATCAAATTTGCTTCTCATTGCTGCTCTCCTTTCCATTATTTCAATTATTTCGCTAATCATTTAGCCAAACCGCCCTGTGATATAATCTTCTGTTCGTTTATCACAGGGATAGGAAAAGACTTGATTCGTTTCACCAAATTCCACCATATTTCCTACAAGAAAAAAGGCTGTATAATCTGAAACTCTGACCGCCTGTTGCATGTTATGTGTTACCACCACAACTGTATATTTCTTTTTTAGTTCTTCCATAAGATCTTCAATTTTTGTAGTTGAAATCGGATCAAGAGCGGAAGTTGGCTCATCCATAAGAAGGATTTCTGGTTCTACCGCCAAAGCTCTTGCAATGCAAATTCTCTGCTGCTGACCTCCAGATAGCGATAACGCTGACTTTTTTAATCTATCCTTTACCTCATCCCAAATTGCTGCACCTCTTAGGCTATCTTCTACAATCTTATCCAGCCTCTTCTTATCCTTGATTCCATGTACCCTTGGTCCATATGCAACATTATCATAAATACTCATAGGAAATGGATTAGGCTGCTGAAAAACCATACCCACCTTTTTTCTTAGCAATGTTGTATCTATTCCCTTGGAGTAAATATCCTCTCCATCTATTTCTACAGTTCCAGCTATTTTCACACCATCTACTAGATCATTCATTCTGTTCAAAGTCTTTAAAAAAGTGGATTTTCCACAACCCGATGGACCTATAAATGCTGTAATAGCTTTTTCCTTTATCTCCATACTTACATCTTTAAGCGCATGTTTATCACCATAATAAAGATTTAAGTTTTTCACTGATATCTTCGTATTACTACCCATAGTTATTCCTTTCTTGTAACATCGAAATGCTTGGTAAGCGCCTTTGTTCCAAGATTAATACCAAGAACAATTATTAACAGTACCACTGCTATTCCAAATGCGGTTTCAAAATCACCCTCACTTGTTGCAGACAGATACATTTGAATTGTAAGCGTTCCTCCCGATTGAAACGGTTTATCAAGCAATCCTTCTATCCCATTTGATAATTGTTTTGCACTTCCAGCCGTAAAAAGAAGCGCTGCTGATTCACCAACTATTCTTCCAACAGCAAGTATGGTTCCAGTAATAATTCCTGGCATAGCGCTCGGTATCAGAATTGTACGAATCATGTGCCACTTTCCACTTCCAAGACCTATTGCACCATTACGATAAGTATTAGGTACAGTCTTTAAGGCCTCCTGCGTGTTTCTTGTTATGAGCGGCAAAACCATAATGATAAGCGTGAGTGCCCCTGTCATAAGCGAATACCCTAGTCCCATTTTTTCACCAAAAAACATCATTCCAAACAATCCAAAGATAATAGAAGGAATACCCGATAATGTTTCCGTAGCATATTCGATTACTGTTACAACCATTCCTGGCTTTGCGTATTCATTTAAATAGATTGCACTTCCTATGCCTATAGGAGTTGCTATAACCATTGTGATAAAAATAATTAGAATGGTATTAACAATATTTCCTGCAATTCCAACAGTTCCTTTAAGAACACTAGTTACCGATGTAAGAAATGACCAATTAACCGCTGACACACCTTTTACAAGCACA
>Ga0247611_10009227_pt1 | contig 11924 bp, 8 predicted proteins | sample 177DNAGHGhighgp2_FD_192422 | JGI IMG/M metagenome (GOLD analysis project Ga0247611, IMG submission 192422) | Sheep rumen microbial communities from Palmerston North, Manawatu-Wanganui, New Zealand - 1770 DNA GHGhigh gp2 | ecosystem: Host-associated > Mammals > Digestive system > Stomach > Rumen ... | reverse complement strand
TGTTTGTCCGGGTATGGCAGTCTTTGCAACAGACTTCTTGGCTGTTGAGGCCAGTATCGGTATTATGGGCTTGAAGTATCGTTGGGTAGATCAAAAAACCAATCAGGTGGAAACTGGTAAGAGCCGTACAGCCGGTGCTAATTTCAAGTTCAATTTTCTGAGCGTTAATTTAGGTCTGACATTCTATTTATGATACGAGGTAAGGATATATTCGTTGTTTTGTTGACGACGCTGGTCTTTTCGGCTTGCGACGTTAATGATGATGTCCCATTCCCTATTGTTGAGGGTGCTATAACTGCCTTTGAGGTTGAAGGACAATGCAATTCGGATGACAGCGGTTTTGCTGAGGCCAATATTGACCGCGACAATATGATTGTTGATGTTTATGTGAGTGATAGGGTCGATGTGTCGAAGTTACGCATTAATCGATTAGAAGTAAGCAATGATGCCACTATTCACCCTAATCCCGAACTTTGTCTTGATGCTGAAGCTTTCCCTCAAAAAAGTTTCACGAGTCCTGCCAGTGGAAATGCGTCACGTATAAACTTTTCCAACGATAGTTGCCGGTTTACTCTTCATACCTATCAGAACTATGATTGGAATGTGCGTGTGCATCAGATTGTTATGCGCGAGATTCGTTTGGCAGGTCAGGTTGGAGATGCTATAATTGACACGGAAAGTCACACTGCAATAATTTATGTATCTTTAACCAAGGATCTTCAGCGCCTACCGGTTATCAGTTTTAATCTGGGAGGACAGCATGGCTCAGTGACACCAGATCCAACAGCTACAGGAACCTATGATTTCTCACAGATGCGTAAGTTCAAGGTTACTTCGGGAACGGGTGCTTCCACTGATTGGCGTGTGTTTGTATATCATACAGATGCTATTGAGGAAACAACGGCTTCGGCTTTCCCTCATAGTGCTGTTGCGTACATTAGTGGCGAGGTGCCAAGCGGAGCGGAACCTGTTATTGAATATCATGCAGAAGGAGTCACTGAGTGGACTAAAGTCAATCCAGAGCAAATTACCCAGAAGGGACGTAACTATACAGCGAAACTTACCGGCTTAAAACCTGGAACAACGTACACCTATCATGTTATTGGCGGAAGCAGTCAAACAGAGAATAAGACATTCACCACTGTTGTTGCCCAGCAATTGGAAAATGCCAACTTTGAAGAGTGGAGTATTTTAGTAAATGAAAATCCAGTAAAGAATCTTTATCAGCCATGGGGCGAAGGTAAAACTCCTTATTGGGGAACTGGTAATCCTGGAGCGACATCGGTAGGAGCCAGCAATAGTACATATTCAGAAGACCCTATACATGGAAAGTATGCAAATCTTCAGTCTAAATATATTGTTATCAAGTTCGCTGCCGGAAATATATTCACAGGCGAATATCTTGAAACTGAAGGTGCTAACGGTGTGCTTTCGTTTGGTCGTCCTTTCACGGCTTTCCCCACAAAGTTAAAATTCGAATTTACATATCAGACATCGTCAATTAACAGAGTTGGTAAGTGGTCTCCTTATTACACTAAATATATGACACAGGATTTCTTCGAAGGACTGGTGGGACAGCCTGACTCTTGTAGCGTATATGTCGCACTCGGCGATTGGGAACCTACAACATATACGACTAAGAAGGGTGATGTTTACACTTGTCCATATCTTATTCGTACGAAGCCTGATGATCTTCATTTAATGAATTTGAGAGATTCACACCTTATTGCTTATGGGCAGATGACTGTAGGTGAGAATGTTCCATCATGGAAGAAAGAAACCATAACCATTGACTATAGAGTTACTGACCGTCAACCTAAGTATATCATTGTTGTTGCTTCATCAAGCAAATATGGTGACTATTTTACAGGTAGTGATGAATCATTATTACAAATAGATAATTTAGAATTACTTTATGAATAAGAATATATTCCGCGCAATGCTGCTTTCACTCGCGATTGGATTCACTTCGTGTGTGAACGAGCTCGACTCCCCTGCATCATCTCAAGGAGGTCGTTTGCAGTTGTCGTTGGGTAATATATCCACAGCTACCACACGTAGTACACCAGGCGAACTGGGTGCTCCTGTGGCAGAAGACTTTCACCTAAATCTTACCATGAAATCTGGTCATGTTGTATATGACGATGTTTTTACCGAAGAGGAACTATCTGTTCCTATAGGTGAATACGACGTTACTGTAAGTTATGGTGATAACGCAATTCTTGGGCTTGACAATCCTTACTATGTGGGGACAACTACAGCTACAGTGATTGCTAATGAAACTGCTGAGGCTTCTGTCAACTGTGAAGTTGGCAATGCACTCATATCTGCCAAATTCGGTGCAGACGAGGATGAACATGCTCGTTTCGAACGTTTCTATAGTGACTATGCCTTGTATGCTTATGTAGGTGATAAGGGTATTGCCATTGATCGGAACAAACAGGCAAAGAGCATATATTTACGGGCTGGTAGTCGTGCAAGACTGCGTTTCTGGGGTAAATTGAAGATGGAAAACGACCGTGAGGTTAGTTGTGACCTCCTGGCCGAGGATTTCCCCAAGGTATTGAATGCTGCCGACCATGCAATCGTTACGCTTACCTTACCTGATCCAGAGAGTGCACTGGGTGTAGATATTAGTAAAGTTGAGGTGGAAAGTATTACTCTTGATGAAACAATACCTCTTTCTTGGTTGCCAGTTCCGATGGCGACAGCCGAACATAAGTATGTTGGCGGGAAACTCGTTGGTACAGACATCGTATTTTCAAACTCCTATCCTGGGATGAAATGGAAGGCAGTGGTTACTGACCCAAATGATGTGGAAATTCGTTCAGTTGAGGGTACAGGTGAACTGAAGACACCATATACAAGTTATACTGCTTTGCCATATTTGCCTCATGGTAAATATAAGGCTACGTACTATCTTGCATCAGCCGACGATTCATACACGAAAACAAGTAGTCGTGAATTTATGATTGGATCTCCCGTGTTTTCTGTTACCGTGGACGGTTATACGAACTATGATCGCTATTTAACAGGTGATGTTGACGGAGCAAATAATCTCAATGGTCGTACCATCTATGAACCTACAATAAACTGGAACATAAGCGAAACGTTGCTGACAAACAGTAATTACACTTATACCTATAGCTATACCTATGATGGTAATACCACTAATATCCCAGCTGGTACTAATAGTTTTACAGCAGAAGCATGGAATAACCAGACTCCACAGGCTGACAAACATGTATTAACAGCGAGTGCAACCTTTGATGGCGTGACTGTTACAGACCGTCGAGAGTTTGTCATCACCGGTCTTCCTTATTCTCTGAATCTGGCAAGTCATGATGAATGGACACAGTCTGGTGGTGTAGATTGGTTTGACAACGACGTACGCCTTGGATATATGAGTTCTGGTAGTCAATATATCCAAACAAATACATCTATATGCATCCCACCTTCTACATATTACATGGCAGACTATAGTGTAAATGTGCGTAGCGCCACGGTGGGTACTACTTTCTCTATAGAAATCGGTAATAACGTAATATTAAGTATAGAAGAAAGTGGTCAGCTATTCAATTTTGGCACCGACCATGTACATACGGGTTCCACAGATCCGTTCAAGGACGATAATAACTATGCAACACGGATTTATTGCAAGAATAGTTATGGTGCCTCACAGACATGTTCTCATATTTATTCTTTAACCCTGAAATACGCTAAGCCATGAAACACATTATATATACTATACTTGCCATAGTAATGCTGGCCGCATGTCAGCAGGAAGAACTATTTACAACAGAGCAGGGTAGGGCAGTGCTTGAGCTTACTCTGACGCGTGCAGGTCGTCCCGTTGCCACAACCCGTGCCGTAGATGATGATTTGGTACTCGATATATACAAGTCTGGAAATATTCCATTTGTTCATTATGATGCTGGTACGGTACCACAAAAGATTGTATTGGAACCAGGAACCTTCAAGGTCGTAGCTTATACCAATAATCAGGAGAATTGGAAGAGCGCTAACGGCGGAAAGGGAGAGGGGTGCTATTATGCTGAGACTACTGTTGAGATGGAAAGCGATATGGTTGTCCGCCTTTCTCTTGACGTTCCTATGATAAACTATGCCGTAGGTCTGGAACTACCAGAATACTTCAACAACCTATTCCGTGCTTATACATTCATATTGAAGGGTGGCGGTCGTACCACAACTATCAAGGAAGGTGAACGCGCATATTTCGATGTAAATGATGGTGGCTTTACATATTCTTTACGTGCCACTAATACCGATGGTGTTACCAAATCTCATTCTGCTATAGAATATGATGAGGTGGAATCTGGAAAACTGTTTACGCTACGATATAGTTACGACTCCGATTCAACAACTGGTGGCGTTGATATCGTTATTACAGACGATATGGAAACCGATGATAACGATGTGAATCTTTAATGAGATATCTGAGCGTCATATTGTCCTTATTGTTGTTTGTCGCATGTTCTTTTAATGAAACAGACATACAGACAGAACAGCCCTTATCTGATGATGAGGACCAGATGGGTAATATTGAGCTCACACTTACAGGCGAATATGAGACACGTGCAACAACGACGGTAATAACAAAAGAGGAGGCTGATAATTTCCTCATCACTATATATAAGGGTAGTGATGTATATCGTCAGACAGCACGTTTGAAGGATATGAACACTAAGCTATCGGCTGGTTATGGTTACAAGGTTTTTGCTGAGAGCTGTAGCGAGGAAGAGGCGATAACAACAAATGATGGATGGGGACAGCGCCGTTATTCGGGATTGTCGACTTCGTTCTCAGTGAAGGCTGGTAAGACCACCCCTGTCAGTGTCGGTTGTTCGGTTGCTAATGCTGGTGTGGAGGTCGTGTTCGATGAATCGGTACCAGCCTACTTCACAACTTCATACGATATTACTATTCAAGAAGGCGACCGTCGTATAGTATTCGATTATATAACTGGCGGAACTCAAGTAGATGGCTTGATTAACCAAGGCGATGTGGCTTATTTCAATCTTGATGAAGAGGGGCATCATACGGTTACATATACTATTACTGCTGTTGGACCAAAGACCCTGATAAAGACTGGTACATTGGAACTTAGCAAAGCAAAAATCAGTCGTATTAAGCTAAACTATGAGCGTAGCGACTTCGCATTCTCTATATTCCTCGATGAACAAGAGATGTATATGGAAGAGTATATTTATATTACAGATGATGATATAGAGGTTGATGACGGTACAACTGATACCAACACCTCGCATGACAATTATAGCGAGGAAGATACAAATGTGGATATTGGAACTTATGGACAGGAATAGATTTTTAAGCATATTTATGACTGTGGCTGCTATTCTTTTTGCAGCTTGTTCCGATGAGGCAATTGTCGGTTCCGTCAACGATGAACTTGTTCATATGACCATCGAGGCTAATACTGTATCCACTCGTACGGCTTTGGCAGAAGATGGCACTACGGTGCAGTGGTCAGTAGAGGACGAGATTGCAGTCTATGACTTTCAGACATCCAAACATAATTTTGTATCTCAGGTAGCTTCTGACGGACATACTACATTTTCAGGCAAGATTACGGCCAAGAGTCCACGCTTTACTGCAGTATATCCTTACTCTTTGGCTGCTGAGAATTGTACAAGTGATGCTACTATATCTGTTTCTATACCTTCAACTCAGTATGCAACGCTCGGTGGTTTCCCCACAGATGGCGAAGTCTGTGCAAATATTTCCGTAGCCAAGGGTGAACGCAACCTTGATGGAAGTCCAGCAAGTATCACGTTCCATAATGTATGTCAAATGTTGCGCTTTACCATTCCGCCCTATGCCGATGGACAGATAAGCCGCATACAGTTTACAGCACCAACGGCAATTGCTGGAAAACTCTCTATTGATTATAGTGGTGACAAGCCCGTAACGTCTCTAGCCACTACAGACAGTAAGGTTATAACGGTATTGCCGCCGCGTCGTACTTCGACCTTTACAGCAGGTACATACTATATACTGACTGCTCCAGTGAGCCTTGCAGGTTTCTCTATGACATCGGCATGTGGCAGCAAGACGTATTCTTTGGCTAGTGTTTCTACTTTTGGTGGTCAGGCTGGTCGTGTTTACAATTTGGGATGCATTGACTTGGTCAATACCCCTTTGATTACGGATTGTCACCATATATATGACGATAAGAATGAGCTTGTGGGAACAACTCTTACAGTAGCAGGTGCACCAATCGTTGGACAACCTTGGTCGGTGGAAATAAAGAATGGTAGTAAGGTAGTACGCTCTTTGTCTATAACTGGTGATAGTCAAACTTCAGATGAAACGGATTCATCCTGGCCTTACATTCCTGCAGGAAACTATACGGTGGAGTATACCTATATAACTTCAAACGGCAAGCGTATTACGACTGCTTTGCCCACATCTCTTACGGTTCCTGCCCCCACATTGACATTGTCGGTAGATGCTTATACTGCACACTCCAAATATGAAGAAGGGAACATTAGTGGCGCCAATGAGTGTGACCGCCTGACTGTATATTCTCCCACGGCACACCTTTCTGTTGCGTCCTCGTTAATAAATAATTCTAATTACTCGCTTTCATATCAGCGAACAATAAATGGACAATCAACTACCAGCACGGATAAGACTAACAGTCCGTCATGGGCAAACTATACCAACATTCCTGTCAGTGGAAGTCTGCATACGCTTTCTGTTACGGCAAACTTCGCCGGAATTCAGGTTACGGGCACTAAGCAAGTACGAATTACAGGTCTGCCGGCAAACTTTACACCACCAACAGAAGCTACAGGTTGGACAAATGACAAGGGTACTGTAAACTTTAATAATGATCACGTACGTTTGGGAAACTATTCACTTTCACAGCCCCATAGAATAAAAAATGCTTCATGGTTTAACATTCCGAGTGGAACTCGTATTGCTCTCGACTACGATATCGTACTGCATCGTGCGGCTGTAAATACAACGGCAAACGTTAAGATGGGCGACCAGCAGATAGTGGAGTGTACGGACAGTAAATATAACAATGATGTTCATAACACTGGGATTACGCAAGCAACTCTGTCGGCTAATGTTTCATCGGTAACCTGTGAGGGTAGTTATGGTTCTGGTGCAACTTGCACAAAGGTATATAAGCTGTACTTCAAATACGGTACAAAGTAATGAGATTGAGCCTACGACATATTATCCCAATGTTCGCAGTCATAATTTTGACGGCCTGTTCGGGTGATGCTGAAATGAAAGACGCTGGACAGGGTGCCTTTACTTTTGGTATTACTACTGACGGTATGAATATTGAGGTGGTTACACGTACTGCACATCAACTTACCGCGAATGAGGCTGCTGACTACAATATAACTTTAAATCAGGGAGACGAGACTATATGGTCGAAGCGTTATGCAGATATTATTGATGCAGACCGCACTCAACCGTTGGGCTCCGGTTATACGGTAAGTGCAGAGAACTGCAGCACTGATGAGGCTGAGAATGCAAATGAAGGCTGGGGACAGCGTCGTTTTGCTGGAAAGAGCGATCCTTTTGTTATCGTTTCCAAAGAAACAACACTTGTGATGGTGAACTGCTCGATGTACAATGCAGGTCTGTGCGTTTTGTTTGACAAGTCGTTTACTGACTATTTCTCTGAGTATGCTGTCACAACCGATGACTTGCGAGCCTTGAAATTTAATGCCACTAATGGGGCAGAGTTCGATGCAGAGCATCAAATGATAAGTGGAAGTGTGGCATACTACAATACCGATGATAGTGGTTTACATAGTGTACGTGTCGTTATTTCTGCTTCTGCAGGATGGGACGGAACCGTTCGCCTGGCACGCGACCTTACTCTACAACGTGGTAAAATCACACGTCTGCGTGTTCGCCTTACAGGCAGCGAACCCGTTGAAGGGAATATAGGCCTGTCCATAACAGCCGATGACTTCTTGGAGGGCGAAGGTGAAGAGATAATTCTTGAATAAAAGATAATACAACAATAATTATTTATTAACCATTTAAATTTACAATTATGAAAAAGTTTTTCATGTTTGCAATGGCCGCTGTTGCCATGCTGAGCGTTTCTTCTTGCCTCAGTGAGGAAGAAGTGAATCTGACCGCATCTCAGGAAAAGGGTGAAGGCTATGGTTACATCAGTCTCAATGCCACTACTGATGCAATTCTTACTCGTGCAGATGCTGTTCTTGACATCACCAAATGGTATGCTAAGGTAAGCCAGGGTGGAACTTACAAATGGGGTGCTGCTGATACCTACTCTCCTATTACAGCAGCTCTTGGTACTACATCTTTGCCCGCAGTTAGCACAACTGTAGAGGTTGCTAACTTTGAAACAGAAGCAGCAGCTTATCAGGTAAATCCAGATGATGAAGAGAACCCAACAATGTATTATGGTACTGAATATTGGACTGGCTCGTTGACAAAGGCTATTACAGCTGGTACTACTCCAACTTCTTTCCCTATCGAATGTGGTGCCCCTGCTAACTCTAAATTAACTATTACTAAAACTGGTTTCACAGGTGCGAACTTAAAGGTATATATTACCGATCCCCGTTCTGTTACATTCTCAGGCTCAACGTTTAACAACGGAGGTGTTGCTTACTTCCCTGCTGGAACTGTAGAGCTTTATATTACATATGACTTTGGTGGTGCTACTGATAAGCGCTGGCCTGCAGGTGTAGCAACGCACAGTGTAACTTTGACTGCTGGTCATGCAAGTACACTGAACTTCACCATGAACTCTAATGGTACTATATCTCTCACAATTACTACAGAAGGCTATGAAGAGGATGAAGAGCAATCTCTCATTTTCGATGCCGTTGATGGTAGTAAGGTTGAAGAAGATTAATCAGTTATTATAAGACATGAAGCACAAGAGTCTGTATGTAATTCTTGCGTTGACAGCGCTATTCATAAGCTGCCAGCAGGAAGACCTTGGTCTTAAAAAGACGAAGGGCATGGGACGTGTTGTGCTCTCAAATTCCGACATTGAGGTCTATACAAGTGATGTGCAGACCCGTGCAATACTCGACAACTATAGTGGATTCGTCTTTACCCTCAACGGCACTACCGTTGAGGGATGGACGGTCCGCGATAGTGTCATTACTTTCACAAACAATGAGGCCGTCATTGAGGCAGGTACTTACCATCTTTCGGCCAACAACGATGCAGCATCGGCTCCAGCTAATGGCAAGGGTTGTGCCAACTATAGTGGACAATCGTCACAATTCAGTCTCACTATAGGTGGAACTGCAAATGTCACTATTGGTAATGCTGAACACCCCTTGACTCCCCAGAATGCCCGTGTTACGCTTAGTCTGACCAGCGCATTCTCTACCAAATATAATAATGTACGTATGACGCTTACGGCTGGAGGTCGTTCTGTTGATCTCGGTAATGCTACAGGCTGCGAAACGGAAGCATTCTTCCCTGCAGGTTCTGTTAGTTATACTCTTGCAGCAGCGGCAATAACGGACAGTCATGTAACAGACATCTTTTATGATTCTGGCTCAATCACCCTTACAAAAGGACACCATACCGTAGTTTCCCTTACGGCTAATCCTGTGACGGGTGAAATTATCCCCATAATCGAAGGGTCCTACAGCGGCTTCTTCGACTAATATACCCTCGGCCTCTCAAGGTCCCCGAAATAGAAAGTGAAGCAAAGAATACAATATATTATCCTTTTTATAATCCTCGCCCTCGCGTGGTCTCCTGCCGCGTGGTCTATCTCAAAAACTAAATTAACTGTTAATATTGTTGGTGGTGGTCAAGTGGCTATTACGACATCAACATCAGCCCCATCTTCATATTCGTCAAGTTCTGTTTCCAAAGAGCAGAGTCATGGTACTTTTGATATTACTGTTACAGATTATTATTATATTTGGGTAAAACCGAATAGTGGATTTAAGGCTGTTTCAATGACTGGTGATTTTAGTTCATCAGAGGTTAAGACTTCAGGACAGTATTATTCAGTATCTTTTAAGGGCAAAACCTCACAAGTACAAAAAACTGTCACCGTCACATTCCAAACTACTTATAAGTTTTCGGCGACAGCGTATACAAATGGTTCTTCATATGGTACAGCTACGGCAAGCGTAAGCCCAGCCAGCGTTGCAAACACAACGAGTACTTCAGAATCATCAACTGCCACGTTTACTGCAACGCCAAAGTCTGGTTATGAATTGAAAGGATGGGGCACAAGTTCTGACGCATCAATATATGAATCAACGAATAACCCATACAAGCCTACGATAAATGGTGTCGCAGGTTCAACGGCGAGCAAGACATTATATGCGATATTTAAGCCATTCTTTAATTTCTCTTTTGCGACAAGTGTAATCAATAGCAGTTGCGGTTCGGCAAATGTTACGTATAGTGCAAAGGTAAATGGGGCTCCTGGAGCGACGTCTGTATCTACGCAACCTACGTTCACTGCTTCGGCAAATACTGGTTGCGTATTCGAAGGGTGGTATTACGATTCTGACCATACCAATTTGGCTTCAACCTCTGCCTCCTATACGCCAACGATAGTAAGTGGAGCCCCAGGTTCTACAACAAGCCTCACTCTATATGCTTGGTTCAGAAGGACTCAGACGCTGGAATGGACGAATGCCTACGATAGGAACGTTGTTGTGGAAACTACTCGTGTTGGGGCTGCAACAGCGACTGCTTCGAGTGGATTGACTGTAACCTATTCAAGTGATAGAGAAAGTATAGCTACTGTAAACGAGAGTGGTGATGTTTACGGTGTAGCAGCTTCTGTGACACAGGAAGCAACTATAACCGCTACGCAAGCAGGTGATAACGAATACCATCCTGTATCCGCTACTCGTGTGTTCCGTGTAATTACGAAATATCAGGCCGAGTATGAGCCGTCAGGCTTTACGGGTACGGCTCCTATTATTCATGTTGGTGACGAACCAACCATTACTGTCCAGTATGTAGATGAGGAGTTTGAATACAGTTCGTCTGATGAATCCGTTGTGGCGATTGATATGGAGGATGGTGTTATAATGCTTACAGCCTTGAAGGTTGGTACTTCTGTGGTTACGCTCAGACAACCTGGAAACTATACCCACAACGAAGTAAGGACGGAATATAACATTAGGGTTGATAAAGTTCCTAACTCACTTGAAGTCTATCCTTTTGCATTGAGCAAGCAGGTGGATGATACCATTCATGTTACCTTCTTACACAGGATAAATACGGTAACACCTATTATTGCTGAAATCTCTAAGGATACACTTTCATCTGATATCAATAATGGTACAGACGTTATAACATACGAAAACGGGGTTATAACTGCACATAATGCAGGTGTTGCTACTATAACGTTCTCTCAGGCAGCAACTGATATGTATGCAGGTTTCACGAGCTCACCATATAGAGTCGTTGTAACAAAACATAGTAATCCCATTAGTATTACGTTGGCAGGAGGAAGTTCTACAAATATTAAGCTGAAGTACAATGCGACGGCATCATTGTCGTTTGAATCCGAAAACGATAGTTCTACGCCTACTGTCAGCCCTGCGAATAACACTTATTCCACATATTCAAATGGAACTATTACCGCAGGTAGTGTTCAGGGTACGGATATATATCATATCACTCAGGCCGAGACATACAAATATGAGGCTGGTAATGCTACCTTCATAATACGTGTGAATAATACGGATGAGGCTACGATGTATGTGCTGGAAGACAATTCCGAACATAGTATATATACGATAAATAACTACACTCCAGCAGCTCTTTCCGGGCCTGGTGATGTATTGTCTTTTGATGCCAGAAGACAAACTGCTGCAGCCAATTATTTCTATGTGATGTATTCCACAGATAATGGGGCATCGTATCAGGAGTTAGCGAAT
>Ga0247611_10009226_pt1 | contig 11925 bp, 27 predicted proteins | sample 177DNAGHGhighgp2_FD_192422 | JGI IMG/M metagenome (GOLD analysis project Ga0247611, IMG submission 192422) | Sheep rumen microbial communities from Palmerston North, Manawatu-Wanganui, New Zealand - 1770 DNA GHGhigh gp2 | ecosystem: Host-associated > Mammals > Digestive system > Stomach > Rumen... | reverse complement strand
TTGAAACAACCGACATAACGGGCGAGGGCATAGATAAAGGCGACAAGGCGGGCTACAAAGCCTACACTGGGGCGTTAAAATATTTCCTTGCCGATAAGTTTATGGTTGCAACGGGCGACGATCCCGAAAAGGAAAGCCCCGACAACAAAATGAATGATAAAAAAACAAACGCCTATAAGCCAAGAATTACGGGAAAAGCAACGGCAAAACAAATTGAGCTTATAGAAAGTCTTGTAAGCGATATACCCGCTATGTTGGCATATTACAAAGTTGCTCAGATCGAGGACTTAACCATACAGCAGGCAAGCGACATTATCAGCAAAAAGAAAGGAGCTAAATAATGGGCGACAGAGAAATAACGCTTAATGCGATTATCAATTATATTGGCGAGCATATTAAGCTATCAAATGATAGTTGGAGCTTTAAGGGCATAGATACGGACGGCTTTAGTGCAACCGATTTATTGAAGCTTATATACTATGTAAACCCCGAAATATTCGCAGGCTTGAAAGCACACTTACAAGACAAAGAGGAGGTTAACAATGAGCGAGTTAATTAAGGTTGATAACGGCACGGTATTACTTAACGAGGACGTGGCAAAGAAAATAGCCGAGTTTGAATTACAAATGGAATACTACAAAGCACAGCAGGGCGAGCTTAAAGCGGCTATACTTGCCGAAATGGAAGCCAAAAACATTATTAAGGTTGATAATGATATTTTGACAATTTCCTATGTTGCCCCATACGACAAAGAAACTTTTGACAGTAAGAAGCTTAGGGCAGAGCTACCCGACATTTACGACGAGTACGTTAAAATAAGCCCCGTTAAAAGCTCCATACGCATAAAGGTTAAATGACTATGGAACAATGGGAAATTAACGGCGTAACGCTTGAATACATAGACGAAACGCACACTTACATAGCGGACGGCGTAATAGTGCCGAGCATAACGCAAATGCTACAAGTCAAATTTGGCGGGAAATACAACGGCGTGAGTAGGGCAACGCTTGAAAACGCCGCCGCAAAAGGTACGGAGGTACACCGAGCTATTGAGCGGTTTTGCACAGACGGCGAGGAAAGCGAGCTTAAAGAGTTACGCAATTATAAGTTTTTAAGCAGAAAATACGGCTTTGGAGCGGTTTATAACGAAGTACCCGTTATATTGTTTAAGGACAATGAGCCAATAGCGGCGGGGCGGCTTGATTTGGTTTTATTCGACACTAAGGGTAGGTTTGGCTTAGGCGACATTAAACGCACGGCGACGCTTGATAAAAACTATTTGGCTTATCAGCTTAATTTATACCGTATAGCTTATATGCAGAGTTACCACAAAAACGACATAGAATTTTTAAGTGGTATTCATTTAAGGGACGACACCCGCAAATACGTTGATATACCCATAAACGAGGGTGCGGCGTGGGAAATAGTAGATTTATATTTTAAGGAGGAAAACAATGACTAATTACGAGCAGTTATTACAAGCAAAAACAAAAGAGGAAATGAGAAAGGCGTTATATAGCTTTGGAGCATACTTGTTAAAGCCAAATTCAGCACTTGATATTGACGAATGGTTAGACCAAGAGGCAAAAAGCGAAAAACAAGTATTTATAGAGGGGTTAATGGAGGTGCTTTTTAGTGATTAACAATGCAACACTTATGGGACGCTTAACGGCAGATCCCGAATTAAGAACAACGCCCAACGGCGTATCAGTTACACCGTTTACAGTAGCAGTTGACCGCAAATACGCCCCGAGCGGGCAGGAACGGCAGACCGACTTTATAGATTGCGTGGCGTGGCGGCAGACAGCCGACTTTATAACCCGCTATTTTCATAAGGGCGATCTGATAGCCATTGAGGGCGAAATACAGACAAGAAACTTTGAGGACAAAAACGGCAACAAACGCAAAGCCGTTGAGGTAGTAGTTAGCAACGTGTCTTTTTGCGGCGGCAAGTCAAACACAGCAAGCACCGAGCAGACAAAGCCGAGCATTGACATAAACGAGGACGATCCCGCTAACGGCTTTGTAGTGACAGACGAAAACGACGACGGACTACCATTTTAAGGAGCAAAGCCTATGTATGATTTATACAGCGAATTGCAAGCAAAAACAAAGCAATTAGAGGTTAGTATAAAGCAGTTAAGGACGAGCGGAACGGAATACGCCCAAGCGGAGCGAGATTATAAAATTTTGCTCCGCAAGGAGTGCCTTAAATTGCGTGACGAGGGTATGGCAATAGGTATGATAGATAAAACTTGCTATGGTATTCCAAGCGTCGCAGAAGCCCGCTTTAAGCGTGATATTGCGGAAACAGTATATAAAGCTAACCTTGAAGCAATTAACTCTATTAAGCTTCAATTAAGGCTAATAGAGGGACAAATACAAAGAGAGTGGGGAGCGGCGGCAAATGGCTAAATCAATATTGCAAGAGGAAAAATGTTGCTTTGTATGTATGAAAACTTACGGGCTACATAAGCACCATATCTTTGAGGGCAGAGGACGGCGGCAGATAAGCGAGCGGGAGGGTTGTTGGGTTTATCTTTGTGCAAGGCACCATAACGCAAGCAACGCAGGCGTACACTTTAACAAGCCTTTTGATACTAAGCTAAAGCAGATATGCCAAAAGCGTTGGGAGGAGCTTAACGGATCCCGTGAGGACTTTATACGCACGTTTGGGCGTAATTATTTGGAGGTTGACGAGTGAAAAACGTATTTACAATAAATATGAAGCTACCAAGCCTTAACGAATATATAAACCTATGCCGTACAAACAAATACAAGGCGGCTAAATTCAAAGCCGATATTGAAACCGACATAGCTATATTTTTATGCCAAATGCCGAAATACTCTAACCCTATTAAAATACATTTTAATTGGATTGAGGGAAACAAGCGGCGGGACTTAGACAATATATGCTTTGCTAAAAAGTTTATATTAGACGCTATGGTTAAAGCGGGCAAGCTCAAAGACGATAACCGCAAATGCGTTACGGCGTTTACCGATAATTTTTATTACGGCAAAGAAACCAAAGTAATAATTGAGGTTGAGGAGGTTAAGCCTTGATAAGCAAAACCATAAGCGTTATGGCACAAATTATATTGGTTATCGGCATAGTAGGTATGTGGGTAACGTTGGGTAAGGCTTTATGGTTGTTTTTTATGGCAATTAGCGTAATTTCTATAATCATATATTTTATATTTGGAGGTTAAACAATGAGCGAAATAATTAAAAGGCGTTACGGCGAATACCCGCCGCTTGATACACGGGGCGAAGCTAACGAAGCGGTTGACAGAGAAACCCGCTACAAGCAGATTTTAGAGGTATTAGAGGGTAAACAGCTTACGGCAAAGGAAATAGCCGTAGAAATGCAACGCAGGGGCTATATACCGACAAGCGAGCGTAATTTTACCGCACCGAGATTAACTGAGCTTACACAAAACGGCACAGTTGAGCCGATAGGTAAAAAGAAATGCCAATATACTAATAAAACGGTTGCGGTGTATCAGATCAGAGAGCGGCAAGAAAGCATATTTGATTAAGGAGTTAGTATGTTAAGAGTTTTAGAGCTTTTCGGCGGTATTGGAGCTTGTAGCAAAGCCTTAGAGCGTTTAGGCATTGAGTTTGAAATAGCGGACTATGTAGAGATAGACAAGTACGCAGTTAAAAGCTTTAACGCTATACGCAATACCAATTTTAGCCCGCAAGATATATGCCAATGGGACAAAGACATAGAGGTTGACTTGATAATGCACGGTAGCCCTTGTCAAGATTTTTCGTTAGCGGGTAAAAATAAGGGGGGCGACGAGAGAAGCGGTACACGCTCAAGCCTTATGTATGAAACTTTACGAATAGTTGACAAATTAAAGCCTAAATATGTTATATGGGAAAATGTACGTAATTTGTTATCGGCAAAGCATAAACACAATTTTGATAAGTATTTAGCCCGTATGCAAGAGTTAGGATATACAAGCCATTACGACATTTTAAACACTAAGGACTTTGGAATACCGCAAAATAGGGAAAGAGTTTTCACAATATCGATCCGAAACGATTTAAAACAAGGTTTTATTTTCCCGCAGAAACAGGAGCTTAAATTAAGGCTTAAAGACTTATTAGAAAATAATGTTGATGAAAAATATTATTTGTTGAGCGAGAAACAAGAAAAGTTGTTTTCCGTATTAAATAAGCGTGGCGACATAGAAAAGTACAATAAGAATACCGAAAACGGAGGCGTTTTAGGAACAATTTACGCCGATATGTCATTAGGTGGGAGTTTTGAAACAGGAATTTGCCCGTTGTCACGAACGCTTAAAGCGTCTCGATACGATACGTGCGTTATAATAAAAACTAACACTAAAAAAGGTTATCAAAAAGCAAGCGTGGGGGATAGCATAAATTTATCGTATCCTAACAGTAAAACAAGGCGGGGTAGAATTGGGAAAGGGGTAGCTCAAACGCTTGACACGCATTGTGAGCAGGGCGTAGTTATTGATTATGACGAGCAAAACCGATATTTACGCACCGACGGGACAATAGGCACAATTACGACGGACGGATCAAGCCCTAAGCAGAATAATAGGGAAATAGAAATGTTAAAGGAAATTAAACGGAGTGACATTTTAACCGACAAGCCTAATATATATGCTTATGACGGTTACAACAATAAAGTAAAAAAAGACGGAATAATAGGAACAGTTGTACCGCAAAATTCACGTTGGGGAATTACAAACGGGTATAAAATTATTAGAACAACACCTTATAACCTAACTATAAGAAAACTTACGCCCAAAGAATGTTGGCGTTTACAAGGCTTTGACGACAGCGACTTTGCTAAGGCGGCGGCGGTACAAAACTACGATACGCAGTTATACAAGCAGGCGGGAAATAGCATTACGGTTAATGTGCTTGAAGCCGTCCTAACCCAATTACTATTAAAGCAAACGCCAATGGATCCGATAGAGCAACAGCTTAATTTGTTTGATATGCTTCAAATAGAAACATATAATAATAAAATGTATTGATTTTTAGATATTATGGTAGTATAATATCACTTGACAAAAAAAGGGAACAATTTAACAGAGGGTTTATATAAGACTATTAGCGGGGTTGTTTCCTTTTTTGTCAATTTTGATTTTTTCATTTTTCCCGTTGGTAGTCTTATATAAGCCCTTTTAGTTTGGAGGTACACAATGAGCAAAGTTAAAGACGGCAACTATATTGTTATTCAATCCTTTATGGTTAAGGATCTGAAGCTTAAAGGAAACGAGCTTTTAATATATGCCGCAATATACGGCTTTTCGCAGACGGAAAACCAAGCGTTTACGGGGAGCTTGCAGTATTTAGCCGATTGGACTAACAGCACCAAGCAGGGCGTTATTAAAAATCTTAAATCGCTTGTTGAAAAAGGCTTTATTACTAAGGACGAGCAATATATAAACGGGGTAAAGTTTTGTGAATACCGTACAACAGAGTTTAACGGGGTATTAAACAAAGTTGAACACCCTATTAAACAAAGTTTAACACCCCCTATTAAACAAAGTTTACCTAATAATATAGTTAATGATAAACAAGCAAAAAAGAAAGATATAAATAACGAACAGCTTGAAAAAGAGTTTAACACGCTTTGGAAAGCTTACCCACGAAAGCAGGGCAAAGCTAACGCTTTTAAGGCTTATGAGAAAGCACGCAAAAACGGCGTTGAATTTCAAACAGTATTGGACGGCGTATATTTATATGCGGCTTACTTAAAGCGTAATAAGGTTGAGGACAGATTTATAAAGCAAGGCTCAACGTGGTTTAACCAACAATGTTGGAATGACGAATATAAAAGCGGATCCGCACCAATAGAGCGGGACGAGGAATTAGACGCAATTTTTTAAGAGGTACGCAAAATGAACGATAAATTAAATTGCCCTAATTGCGGGGCGGTTATTACGGGCGATAAGTGCGAATATTGCGGCACGATTTTTAAGCAAGAGAAAATAACACCACGGGCGAAAATCAAAAAAGACGGTGTGCTTTTTATGGGGCTTGATTTAAGCAAAGGTAAAGACTATACCGCAAACGCCGAGCTTTTAGAAATTAGGGACAATATAAAGAAAATTAAGAACACCATACAAAGCCTAAAAGAATAAGGAGGGCTAACAATGGACTTTAAAGGAATGTTTGACGCTTTGGAAGCGAGGGCAAGCGAAGCTATAAAAGAGGAGCAAGGCGACTATATAGGCGAGGACGGGCTTTTATATTGCCATAAATGCAATACGCCTAAGCAAGTAAGAGTTGAAATATTAGGGCGGGTACGCACGCCCTATTGTCTTTGCAAATGTGCGGCAGAGCAGAGGGACAGAGAAGCCGAGGAAATGAAGCGGCAGGAGTGGGAACGCCGCATTAAAGAAAAAAGGCGGGCGGGCTTTGCCGACAGCGATTTAATAAATTGCACTTTTGCCCTTGACGATAAGAGCAACCCGAAAATAACAACCGTAGGGCTTAACTATGTTGAGAACTTTAAGGAAATGAGAGAGAACGGCAAAGGGCTTTTGTTTTTTGGATCCGTTGGCACGGGCAAGACATTTATAGCGGCGGCTATTGCTAACGCCCTTATAGACAAAAGCTATAATTGCCTTGTAACAAACTTTGCAAGGCTTGTAAACACCATACAAGGTATGTACACGGGCAAGCAAGAATACATAGACAGCTTTAACCGCTTCGACTTGCTTGTTATTGACGACTTAGGAGCGGAGCGGGACACGGAATATATGACCGAAACCGTACAAATGATTATTGACAATAGATATAGGGCGGGCTTGCCGTTGATAGTAACGACTAACTTAACAAGCGAGGAGCTTAAAAACCCCGCAGACATTAAAAAACAGCGTACATATAGCCGCTTGCTTGAAATGTGCATACCAATAGAGGTTGGCGGCTCAGATCGACGCAAAGACAAATTAAAGCACGATTATAGCTATTACAAAGAAAAGTTAGGGCTTTAAGGAGGTTGGAAATGTATAAGGCGAAAGAGCGTATATTAGACATTGTGTTTGCAATAGCAGAGTTAATACTTGCTTTTTTGCAAAAGGGTATTGAAATAGCGGTAATGTGTTTACCGCCGATATTGTACAAGATCAGAAGCATTACAAAAGGAGGGTTAAAATGAATATGACAGCAATTACAATAACGGCTATTATTTGCTTGACGCTTATTGTTATATCAATCAGCGGCAAAAAGAAATAAGGAGGGTTGCACCGTGCTATATGTAGAGTATAACCAATTACGCATTAAATACCTTAACGCTCAGATCCAATACGACGCTATTTTAAGCGAGCAAGAGGAGCTATTTTTACGCACACAGCCGACGGCGGTTAATTTTGAAAAAGAGCGGGTAACGGGCGGGGATCCCTCTAACCCGTTTGACAATTACATAATTGCCAAAGAGCAAAAGCGAATTGATGAGCGGTTAAAAGAGATCAAGAGTATATTAGATGACCGCAAGGAGCTATTAGACCTTAAGGAGCGGGAGCTAAGAGCGAGTAAAGATTGGTACGACAAAATATATACTTATTATTTCCTTGAGAGGCTAACAATAACGCAATTAGAGTGCCGAATACCTTATAGCAGGGTGCAGATATGGCGTAAGCTCAATGTAATAAAATCTAACATAAAGGGGGTGTAAAAATGAAAATCTATACAAAAGGCGTGCTTGTTAGATACAATAATGCAATTTGGACGATTAAGCGTTTAATTGAGGACAAAGACGGACAGACGCAGGCAGTTTTAAAGCGTGGCATACATAAATGCAAAGCACCGATTGAGGACTTGCAGAGCATAAGCGAATAAAAAGAGGGCGGGCTAACAACCCGCCTTTTTTGCGTTTATATACCTAAAAGTGTACAAAATATACAATTTATAATGTAAATATTTGTAATTACTCACAATTTACAATAATACCCCTACGGGTATATAATAAATACAGAAATTGAGAAAAGGAGCAAACAAAATGACAATTAAAAAAATCAATATTGAAACCGAACAAGAAACAAATTACGGAAGCGGATATAGTGAAGCCGATATTAAGGAAATAACAAAGGGTTACACTTTTAACGGCTTATTTTATGAAAGAAAAAACAGCAAATACATTTTTATAGTAGAAAACAAATAAACCGAGGGCGGCGGTTAAACCGCCCAAGCCGTAAGGCAGAAAGGAAACAATATTATGAGAGGTAAAAAAAGAATTTTTACAGCAGAGGAAAAAGCCTTAATTATGCAGGACTATAACAACCGAGAAATTAAGGCGGCAGACGTAAGAAAAAAATGGGGGCTTGATCCAAGACAAATGACCGCCTTAATAGAGGAAATGGGCGGCGAGTTTAGAGTACCAAACAACCATAAGCCGAGAAAACCCGTTAAAAGCAACGTTAAAGTTTGCCCGCATTGTCATAGGAAAATTGATATTGCAGGAGCTAAGTTTTGCCCGTTTTGTGCAACGGACATAAGAAGCGAAAAGGACGTACTAAGAGAAAAGGTACAACGCCTTTATAGTATGACAAGCAATTTACCTTTATCCACCAAAGACACCGCACAGGAAATTATAGGCGAAATGTTAGCCTATTTGAGAAAAGATTAAAAAGTAATTAAGCGGCGGCTTTATGCAGAAAGGTTTTTATTATGAGAAAGGACAAATTTACACCCGCAAAAATTATTTACAATGGCGTTGCAACGGTTGTTTTTTGGGAGGACGGCACAAAAACAGTTGTAAAGCGATCTGAGGGCACAAAGGACGACAAATACAACGCTTTTTGTGCGGCACTTGCTAAAAAAGTGTATGGCACTAACAGCAGGCTTAAAAATTGCATTAAGGACGCAGAAAACGCAAAGAGAGTTAAAAGAGTAGAAATTAACACCGCGCCTTTACAAGTAGGCGACAGAGTAAGAGTATTAGACGGATCCAAGATACCTAATTATAATTGCGGTTGGACATTTGGAATGGAAAAGTATATAGGTAAAATATGCAGAGTTGAGCGTGTAACGTGTATGGGCGTAAAGTTGGATTGCGATTGTTATACGTGGGACACAAGAGGACTTGAAAAAGTATAAACCATAAGCGGGGCGAAAAGCCCCGCATTTGCGGAGGTACACAATGAACGACGCATTAAGAAAGAAATTAACCGAACAGCAGGAGCAAGTAAAAGCTATTTCAGATCAGCTACTTTACGGAATACAAATAGACGCTTGCCGAGCTTTTAACGAGAGAAACACCGAGAGAGTTAAACAATTAGAAATGTATCAGCAAGGCGTTAAGGATCTGAGAGCAAGTATTATTAACGCTATTGAGGACGAGAAACAGAAAGCGGGGCGTACATAATGAGCGATTTATTAAAGCAGGAGTTAAACGAGCTTGCAGAGTACAGAGCGAGCGGCTTAACGCCCGAACAAGTAATAGAGCTTGCACGGGAACAGATTAATAAAGAGGTAACATTAAAAACAACGACTAACTACCAAAGAATAAAATCAATGAGCATTGAGGAATTAGCAGACTTTTTTGAGTGCCTTACAGACAACGAATGTGCTTATTGTCTTACTGATTGTAAAGGCAAATGTAATGAGGGCTTTTTGAAATGGCTTGAAAGCGAGGTAAAAAACAATGGCTAATATCGGTTTATTACTCTTATTTATTTGCTTTGGCATAGGCATATTTTATTGTGCCCCGATAATAATTAGGGACGGGCTCGCAACGCTAAAGGAAATAAAGGAAATGGACGAGGAGGTAAACAATGAGTGAAAAGTCAAAAGAGCTTTGTGCATATTGCGGCAAAGTGTTTTTAGCAGGCAAGTATTCTTTTGTTTGCCCGACTTGCAAGAAACGAATTTATAAAGAAGCGGCGATAAAAAGAGAACAGAAAAAGAGAGAGCAAAAAAACAGAGGTAAACAATGACTAATTTACAACGGATCCGCAAAGAAAGAGGACTAACGCAAAAAGAGCTTGCCGAGATAAGCGGAGTAAGCCTTAAAATGATACAGAAATATGAAACAGGCGAAAAGAACATAAACCACGCAAGAGCTATAACTTTATGGCGTTTGGCTTTGGCGTTGGATTGCGAAATGGTACAGTTGTTAGCCGAAAGCGAAACAGAAAAAACAATTTATGAGTTTTTAGATATTGTGGCTAAACGATTAAACCTTGAAGCTAAAAACGAGGGGCGAGATTAACGGCTTGCCTTTGTGTTTCAAAAAGTCAATTAAACTATTAAATACGAAACAAAATGTAACATAAAGGGTGCTATAATGGTAGCGTGAATAAAAAGCACTTTTACGAAATGACGGCAGAAAGGCATTGCTACGGCGTAAGTCGTCCCAACGGTGATAACAAGGGCGTACAGGTTCAAGTCCTGTTTTCGTAAATGCTTTTGTACGGGGAGCGTCTATGATACGTTCCCCTATTTTTATGGGGTGATTTTATGAAAATGAGCAATAAAACATACGACATTTTGAAATGGGTTGCACTTACGCTTTTGCCCGCTTTGACGGCTTTATATGGCGTTATAGGTGCAACGCTTAACATACCGTACACGGAGGAGGTTATAACCATAGCCGTTGCGGTTGACACTTGTTTAGGCACTTGCTTAGGTATTTCAAGCATTAATTACCACGCAGGAGGTAACGACAATGAGCACTAAGGGAATTGACGTTAGCAAATGGCAGGGCGTTATTGATTGGGCTAAAGTGAAAGCCGCAGGGATCCAATTTGCAATGCTTAGGGGCGGCTTCGGCAAGACCGCAACGCAAAAGGATCCGAAATTTGAGCTTAATTACAAAAACGCAAAAGCCGTTGGTATGCCAATAGGCGTATATCATTATTCATACGCCAAAAGCGTAGAGGACGCAAAAAAAGAAGCTCAATTCTGTTTATCTTACCTTAAAGGCAAGACTTTTGAATACCCAATAGCTTTTGACATTGAGGACAAGAGCCAAGCCGATTTAGGCAAGGAAAAGCTCACAGCGATTACAAAGGCTTTTTGCGAGGAGTTAGAAAAGGCGGGCTATTACGTTTGCGTATATGCAAGTAAATATTGGCTTGACAGCAAGCTTAATAAAATAGCTTTAAGCGATTATGACGTATGGGTTGCACAATGGGCTAATAAATGCACTTACGGCGGCGTATATGGTATGTGGCAGTATAGCGATAAGGGCAGAGTAAACGGCATTAACGGCAATGTTGATATGGACGAAGCATACAAGAATTACCCTAATATAATGCGAGTAAACGGGCTTAACGGCTTTGCAAAGGAAAAGCCGCAGGAAGCACCGAAACCGACACCGAAACCCGCAGAGCCGACAAAGGAATATTACACCGTTAAAAAGGGCGATACGTTAACAAAGATAGCTAAGAAATATAAAACGACAGTAGCACAGCTTTGTAAATGGAATAATATTAAAAACGCTAACTTAATCTATGCGGGGCAGAGGTTGAGGGTTAAGTAATGTATAAAGCTTGTAGTAGGTGCGGACAGATCCACAGCACAAAGTATAATTGCAAACATAATAAGCCTAAGTGGGACAATAGCAAGTACGGCACAGCCGAGGAACGCAGGCTAAGGAATACGGCGGCGTGGGCTAAGAAATCGCAAGAGATCAGAGAGCAGGCACAATACTTATGCGAGGTATGCAGGGACAAGGGCATATACAATTACAATGAGCTTGAGGTACACCATATAACAAAGCTTAGAGAGGACAAAACGGGGTTGCTAAATGATAGCAACCTTATTTGTTTATGTGTAATGCACCATAGGCAGGCAGACAGAGGGGAAATAAGCAAAGAATACTTAACAAAGCTTGCTAATGACAGAATAAGCAAGAATAGTTAGACAATTCACGCTTAACAGACAACACCCCCCTACCCTTTGGAGCGAATTTTTAGAAAACTCCAAAAC